>Ga0181599_1000118_pt1 | contig 72248 bp, 46 predicted proteins | sample 041ome_3_FD_148658 | JGI IMG/M metagenome (GOLD analysis project Ga0181599, IMG submission 148658) | Coastal salt marsh microbial communities from the Groves Creek Marsh, Skidaway Island, Georgia - 041405US metaG (spades assembly) | ecosystem: Environmental > Aquatic > Marine > Intertidal zone >...
AAGCCATTAATTGATTTTCTCGCCCTGCTTTTGCTTTGAGAAGAAGAACGTTTCTCGCCGCGCGTCCGTTCGTCCGCGCTCTGGTCGTCGCTGTCGTCGCCACGAGCGACGAGCGGTTAGAGAGAACAACCGCAGTTGTCGTCGTCGTCATCATCATCTCGGTTTAACAGATATTTTATTCTCTCTCTCTGGTTTGGAAGAGAGATTATTCCCCAAAAGTCAGAAGTTGGATAAATGTGTGTATCTCTTTCTCTCTTCGTAAAACGCGCTTATGTAAACGAGCGAGAGACAGAATGCAAATACAGACGGCGCAATCGCACTCTCCTCTCTCTCTCTCTCTCTTTCGCGCGCGCGAGCGTTCTTTCTTCTCTCTCTCTCTCTCTCTTGTCAGAGGACGGAGCGCAGAAGAGTGCAGAAGTAATATTCGTTTTTCTTTTTCCATTTTCTACGACATTTAGGGTTTTTAAGTTTCTTGCACAACTTTTTCTTGGTTTTTTGGGTGCACGTTTTGCTTTTGGATTTCCCAAAGAAAAAGACGAAGGACACTCTGTGCGCGTTTATAATAGAGATTCCCTCTTCCGCTTTCGTCGCAATATCGACATCACATCGTCGTCGTCAAACATCGGAGGAGGAGGAGGAGAGTTTCCTTGTTTATTTCGTGCATCCACTAAGTTTACTTTGTCTCTCTCTCTCTCTCTCTTTCTCTCTCAATCAGTCTTTCGCAAGGTGTAGTACGAGCGCTTTTTTCTGATTTTAGATACGAGAGAAATCCTCACCCAAAAAGTCGGAAGAGAGATAGATAGATAGAGAGAGAGATGGTGGCGAAGAAGCGGAAGGCTGAAACCGCGAAGAAGAAGACGACGACGACCACGAAGAACAATTCGAAGAAGAAGAAGACAACCAACCAAAAGAAGAAAGCAGATGAGGAAGAAAAGCCAAACTCGAGTAAGTTTGGATTGCGATGCGATGCTTTTGATGCTGGTTTTTCAAAGCGAGTAAAAAACTTCCCAAAGTTTGACGCGGAGGGCGGATCGTCCGTGCACGGCGTGTCGTCGTTACCACACAAAGACCACAGGCGATGGACGCTCGATTTGCGCTCGGATTGGCGGTTTTTTCACGTGCTTTCGTTCGTGGTGAACTTCAGCGCGAGTTTGTTGTTGCCGACGTTTACGCCCGAGGAGTTGGAGCGAAGTTTGCTGTTTCCGGAGGCGTGCTCAAAGTTGATCGAGTTGGTGTGTCGGTTGATGGCGGAGAACCAGAACGAAAGCAACAATAATAATAACAATGGCGAGGAGAAGGAAGTGGTGAAGCAGACGCTGACGATTGGCGATTGGGAAGGGCAGTTGATTTGGTTGTGCGGCGAACTCGCGGATGAGAATCCGGACGAGTTTCCGCACGGGAATCCGTTGGACGCGCAAGAGGTGCTCGCAGACGCGAGCGAGGCAAAGATGAAAAAGTTAAAGACGTTTTTCTCGGTCGATCCGATGACTCGATTGGATATTCTGTGCGCGTTGTGCGAAGATAAAGCGGTGCAAAGTGAAATTGTGAAAGCGAACATGGAAGATCGCGCGGAACGGGCGAAGAAAGTCGAGAGATTCCTAGAATTGGAAAACGAAAAGAAGAAGCGAATGGAAATGAAACGATTAAACGGAGTGAAATTCAGCGAGGCCATACACGGCGGCGTGACCATCACGCCGGAGAAGAGGCGACAACAAAAAAACATGATGGCGCAACAATTCACCGACGACCCGACGGTTGAAGTTTTGAGAGACCGGGATGTCCACGGACACTCGGTCGGTACCGATAGCGAAGGTCGATATTATTTCACGTTAGGCGACGCGTCTCCGAGAGTTTGGAGGTGGGATAAATTGAAAGAAGCGGACGCGAAAGAGGTGTTTAGTTACGATGGAGTTGAGCCGGCGTGGCAAACAATCTCGTGCACGCTAGATGAAACGGAAGCGTTGGCGATAGTGTTAGAGAGATCCTCCGGGGCGGAAGATCGCGAATTGGCGCAATACTTAAAGAACGCGTTCATCCCGTTGCACGAGAAACAACGCGCGGTTGAGATGGAAGCTAAAAAGCGCAAAGAAGCGAAATTGAGAGAAGAAGAAGCCAAGGAACGAGAAGCCAAGCGCGAGGCGGAATACCGCGCGCAAGAAAACCGGAAACGGTCCGGACGAATCGCAGTCAAAATGATTGAGCAAGAGCAAGCTCGTTTAGAGAAGATTAAACAAGAAAAGTGGGAATCGGAAAAATCCGAACGAATGCGAGCGGCGCTGATCACCATGAACGACGATGCTCGAAAGTGGATGTTTTTACCGTTGCGTTTGCGAGAGAAAACGGCCAAGCCGGTGGGTTTGCCCGTGGATGCGATTGTTGTGCAAAAAGGCAAACAGAAACCGAAAGCGGTTTTAAACAGACCAGACGCGATGTTTGTCAGTTTGAAAGATTTGAACAAAACGACGCTCACGAAGAAGAAACGCGTGTTCGGCGCGGCGTGCGTGAATAAGTTTTTCTCAATCTTGTGGGCCGAAGACGGAGGTTGGTACGACGGGTGTGTGGTGTCCTATAATGAGGCGACGCAAGAGCACTTTGTCGTGTACGAAGAGGGATCGATGGAACACGTGAACTTGGATAAACAGAGAATCAAGTTTAAATACGACGTGGTCGTGACGAAGCACGTCAACGAAGCGACAAACACCGCGAGCTACTCCTGGAAAAAGAAATCAGCTTCGAAGTCAGAACTTTCCATCGACGAGTTACTCATCACGCAACAAGACCAGAATCGAGAGAACAACGAGGTGGAGCCAGCCGTGATGTTAGAGTACGTCACAGGTCACCACCCAGAAACGGTGCTGGCGCTCGATACGGCTGTTTTCGACGTGAACAGATTTCATCGCCACAAACCGACCGAAGAAGAAGAGAAAAAACAAGGCGAAATCGGAGAAGGCGAAAACGACGACAGCAAAAGCATCATCGATGCGACCATCGACGACGACGTCGATACTTTTAAACAAGACGACCAGGACGAAGAAGAAGAACGAGAGAAAGAAGAAGAAGGAGAACAAAAATAGTCAAAAATGCATAGATCAAAACCCGCGCGCGCTTTTTTATCAGATGATGTTCACGCACTCGTGAATAGAACGAGAGAGCGATAGACGACTCTCTCTCTCTCTTTTACCTTCCCTACGTACGTACGCGCGCCCGCGCGAGAGAGTCGCGAGTATTTTTTTCTCCAAACTCGTGGCTGACATTCAATTTTTCAAGCTTGTGTGCGGGGAAAAGGGTCAAGAAAATCCAGATAAAAAAAGCGCGCGCGGTATCTCGCATCGGCATTCCATTTGAACGCGCCGCAAGAAAGAAGACCGCATCGAAGAAAACACCTTCACGTGCACGGAGTATACCACGCTATTCTTTTTCGAACACATAAATGAGCGATTTAGACTGGGACGACGAGGAGTTCGAACCCACCGCGGTCGTCCAAACCAAAGAGCAATGGGACGACGAGGAAGAGGAAGAGGAAGAGGTGAAAGTGGTCGCGCCGCCGAAGAAGAAACCGGTGGCGAAGAAACCAGAGGCGAAAGCGTACGTGGACGAGACGTTGGCGGACCCGATCGCGGAGAAGTTGAGGCAGCAAAAGTTAGTCGAGGAGGCGGATTTGAAAGCCGCGATTGAGTTGTTCGGGAGCGAGGAGGATTTCAAAGACTTCAAGCTCGACGAGTTTCAACCGAAAAACGCGAAGGATTTTGAAAAGTTGGCCACGGCGTCGGTGAAGAAGCACTTTTACGAACACAGGAACAGTCCGCACTATAAATTGGCGCTGAAGACGTTCATGAAGGTGGCGTTGAGCGAGTTTTCCGGTCCGGATGTGAAGGAGATTGAGTCGCACGTCGCGGCGATTCGGAACGAAAAGATTAAGAAAGAGAAAGAGATGCAACAAAAGAGTAAGAAGGCGACGAGTGGGAGTAAGAAGAAGTTTATCAACACCGGGGGCACGAAAGGTGACGCCGGGTTGGACGACTATAAGTACGATTACGAAGATGTGGACGATCAGTACGATTTCATGTAGAGAAGAAAATCTTTTAGTTCCTTTTAGCCTTTGCCTTTAATTTATTTTCATTACACACAACACACATACGATGATGTAAAAAGTTTGCAAACTCATTCTCTCTCTCTCTCTCTCTCTCTCAATTGTAATAGCTCTTTCACACACGGGTAGTGACGTTATTTAAGACGCAAAGGTCCTTCTTCTTTTTCTCATTCTTATTGTACAAATCTCTAACGCGTGCAAACTAAAAGACTAAAGCATCTATATTTATTCTAAACTCTAAATTTACCGAACGGCTTGCGCCCATTTTTGTCTGAGTTTTGCGAACTCATCGTTGACTTCAATCCCACTTCGTTCCATGGCGCGATCGATCAACAAAACACCTCCCTTCGCACATCGCTCTGCACCGTGCGCATCGCCATCTTCGATGCGCTTTTCGATAGTTTTCGTAATAGCAGCAGAGGCTAATCGAATGCCAGAGAACGCGTCATCCCCTAATGCGATAATGGCGTCGCAAATTTTCTTTCGCGTCTTTGCCGCGAGCTTTCGAGCGTGGGTTTGCTCTGCAGGCGATTCCGTAAATGATGGGCCCGCGAGAAAAGTGACGAGTAAGGACACAGTCAATGCGAGCTCGCAGTTGTTCTTGAACCGAAAGGATGCGAGATCAACGACGCGACCAACGAGCGTTTTGCCGTTTTCTTCCTCTTCCTCCTCCTCTTCATCTCCCTCTGCGCTCGGGGTATAATCGAGTGGTTCGAGCAAAGCAGCCGCCGCGAGCGCTTTAATGGTAATTACCGATATTGAGGGAAGAGCACCAAGCAACGCCAACGCCTCAAACTGAACCTCTCGCGGAAGTTTCGTAAACGGTCCCGGAATTGGTTTTTGGCCTTGGACGCAAATGGCAAAAAATGGTGCAATTTCCGATTCAATCTTCTGCATTACCAAGAGTAGCGCGGTGTCGTTTTCACTTCCGGATTCAACCATCACGGTATTTGCCAATCGCCTGGCGGCGTTGAGCAATTGAAGCGTAGTTTTCGGCTCTTTGTGCTTCATCGTCCACAGCGCCCTCGAGGCGACGGAAATCCATTCAAGCGACGCTTCGCCACCGCCGCCGCTGCTGCTGTCTTTTCTTTGCGACTTCTTTGCGCTTCTCTGATCGATCATTTCAGAAAATATTTCTACGCAAGCTTTACGCTTCAAAGCTGCCATCTCTTTCGCGTTTGTGATTCCGCCGCTTTTCTTCTTACTATTTGTCGTATTCGTCGCCGATGTGTTACCCGATGCCGCTTGGTTCCATACTTGCGCGACTGCAAATCGAAGATGTTCAAAAGATACATCCATATTTCCTTCATGATGCGCTAACAGCGCATCTTTAGCGACGCGCAACAAATCTGCGTACCACTCTTCCGGTGTTTCAACTTTAGTGCCAACTTCGCCACCATCTAAAACAACTCCCGGCGGCGTAATAGCCGACGCCAACCACATCCTCGACGAGTACCCGATACCTGGATATGTATCTGAAACTAATCGTCGCTTTGTAATGGCGAGAAGAACTTTACACACTTCGACGTTATGCTTAGCTAAGCTCGCGCGGATTTTATCGTTACCCGTCGTCGTGTTAGTATTTCTCGCATCTCCTTTGATACCTTTAGTTTGCTTTTGCGATGCGCCTCCGCTACTGCCGCCGCCGCCGCCCGGCGCCGACGCCGGAAAAGCGCGGGATACTAGAAGAACCTTTTCAATTTGCGCCGCAAAATCAACCTCAAATGCATCGTTTGTCGTCGCATCTCGCAAACACGCCCCGTTCGTCAACAAACGAATGCATTCCATGGCGCGAATCATACACTCGACGCGCACTACGTCCACGCCGTGCTCATCCCTCAAAGTTTCCGCGCAGTCTTGCCACACTTTCAGGCAATTCGCTCTGAGTTTACGAAATGCAATTCTAGTCTCTGAAGATTCAGTTTCCGAGTTAGCATCGAACGTGGTCGATTCGTTCGTATTCTTATAGAATCGATTCGAGGAAACAGAAGCGCGCGGGTATTCGCGCTCGTTTTCTTCGTCTTCGGTTCGAAAGTTTACTCGAATACCACCATTTTCTCTGAAGGTCCTCTCTCTCGTGCTCGAACCCGGGCTACTTTCCTTCTCCAGAGCCATTAAAAACGCCGCACAACACTCCAGCGACGTAATCTTCCCTTCAACGTCCCTTTTAGTATCGATATTCCCACCCGTGGACCCTTTCTTCGCCCTTTCTTCTCCCGAATCCAACAACGCGGCGTTGAACCTACTCAAAGTCTCCCTCGGCGGTCGCCTCGTCACCACCACTCTCGGTGCAAAATCAATCACCGCCTTGAGCGCTTTTGGCGCGTCCTCTCTGACTCTCGCGTCCACGTGCGTCAACGCCGCCCCGCATCTCAAGATGATCGAATCGGCGAAGGGCGAAATGCCGTTTTCATCCTGAAACGCCGGCAACAACCCGTCTCTCATACATTCCACCGCGCTCTTCCTCACGTCCGCATCCGCGTCCACAAACCTCGCGCACACCGCCTCGCACACCGCGTTCGCATCTACGCTCCCGCCGTTCCTACGACTAGATAATGCCTCCTGTCTAAACTCCGAAAGCAACTCCAACATCCCCTCCAGCGCTTCCTTCCTCGTCTTCCCTCCGTGATGCGTCGTTCGATTCACGAGCTCTTGCATCCCAACTCCTCTCTGCGTTCGTAACGTCCCATCGTTCGACAAATTCGCCGCCACCGATTGCTCGAGAATGTTCACCTTCTTCGACGTGATCTTCGCGTCCGCGTTCGTGTTATTCGCCGATTTTTTAATCTTCTTCCCAACTTTTCGTTTCTGCTTCACGAAATCCACCCCGGTGCCTTTGGTGAACGCTTTCGTGAGACCGGTCGATTGTTGCTTTTCTTTTTTGAAAGAAGACGACGATTGTTTCTTGTTCGCCGCTTTCGCGGCTGCTTTCTTCGGGTTATATCTCGGCATCTCTTCTCGAAAGTTCTTCGTATTCTTCTTCGTATTCTTCGTATTCTTCTTCTTCTCTCTCTCGAAAATTCCGCGCGTTTGTCCGTGGCGGCGTCTGCACGCAAAATCAAACGAAAGAAAAACGCTCTCAAAGTCTTCCAAAGCGCCGCGCGAAGAGAGATACACACACACACAGAGAGAGAGAGAGAGAGAGATGCGGAGAGAGCGAGCTTGATAAGTGTAAATCCAAAGCTTCTTCTAATTCTTCTTCTTCTTGTTATTGTGTGGTATAGTGTAGGGGTGTGTAAGTGTGGAACTTTCGCAAAACTCCCCTATGTACATCTGTACATACGTATAAACGAACGTGATGAAAACTTTCGGCTTATTAATTCCGTGGTGAATTTGATGATGGGAGATTTTTTGGATCTTTTTCCATTTCATCCACATCTCTCTCTGGGGAAGAGCTCCGTAAGTAGCTCACATCTCGTTGCGATACTCTCACGTTCGCTTTCGATAGAGAGATCAAAACTAACTACTCCACAACACAATCACAAAATGATGACGACAACGCCAACGAGCAAAGTGGCTTCTTTGGCGACTACCGCGGGGGTCAGATCGACTGCGTCTTTGAGGAAGATGAAGCGGTCTTCTTTATCTTCTTTATCTGTTTCTTCTTCGGTGCGAACGAACGCGATGATGAAAAAAAACGACGACGATGATGATGATGTCACCGCGACGACGGAAAGCAGCGCGGTTTCTTTTGCGTCGCGAAGAAGAAACGCGGTGCTGAGCGCGTTCGCGGCGGCGTCGTTACTTTTGGTGAACCCGGAAGAGGCGGAAGCGTCCGCGCCGGCGGAGTTTGCCGAGGAGACTTTGAAGATGATCAACATGACGAGAGATATTCTCAACGGCAAAGATTACGACTCGGCGAAGAAGGCGTACGACGCGGCAAAGTTAGCGGAGTTTGAGGAGTATCGCACGTATTGGTTCGATAAGTACCAGTATCAACACGGTAAGTCGTTTTACGGGTACGCGAACACGTGGAACGCGCAAGCGAAGGTTGGGTTTCAGATTTCCATGTCGAGTAAAGAAGGCGCGAAGAGCGAGTACCCGAACGGGTTCGATCCGGAAAGCACCGCGTATAACAAGGCGTATTTGCTTAAAATTTTGGATAAAGCGGAGGATGAGATTAAGGACTACGATAGCAGAAACGCGTTTTAATTGTTACTATTTATTATTGTTTGTGTATGCATGCCTTAAAAAACGTTGTTGTTCATGATTCACCCCCCGGTCGTACTCGTCGTCGTCGTCGTTTCATCGCGACTTGCGGATTTTAACTACGCGAACTTCAAACAAAAGCGGTTCGGTACAATGCGCCTCAATCTGTCGTCTCTGCCCGTACTCCGGTGGCTGCGGTTTCAAAGTTTTCGGCGCGCTCGCATACCCAAACTCTGGTTTCACTAAAAACTTCCTCACTTCGCCTTTCTTCATCCCGACTAACATCTCCGGAATGGTATCGACGAACCCGTCCGCGATGGCCCACCGCTCCGGGTCCCCGTTTCCGCACCCTATTCCACAATCGGCGTTCGAGTAAATGAAATACCCGTTCGCGCGTCGCATGACGTAATCCACCTCGACGACGTCGTTTATTTCCACTCGCTCGTCCCCGGAGCCAGACGCGAGGAGCTCGTATTTCAAACCCAGTCTCTCCGTTTTCTTTATGATTGGGTCCGTGTTCGAAGGAGGAGGAGAAGCTAAACCCGGCGCGCTGCCGTCGTTCAAACTCGCCCACTCTGACGACGATGCTCCTCCCGTCGCCGCGCGAGCAGCATCAAAAGCAACGGCGGCGGCGAATGTCGTCGTCATCGTCGTCGTCGACGCCATCAGCAACATCTGTCTTCGACTCCTATTTCTCGTCGCGTCGTCGCATTCCGATTCCGTTAAAACGACGAGGTCGTCGTCGTCGTCGTCGTTCTTCTCCGCCGCTGCTGCTGCTCTCGCTTTGAAGACGACGGCGCGTCTGTTGCTGCTCCTGCGCGTTCTGACTCGCACATCGCGCTCGGAAACGCGAAGAGCGAAAGGTTTCGTCGACGACGTGCGCGCGAACATCGCGTTCCTGCTTCTCGTGTGGTTTCTCTTTTGTCTCCGAGAGAAAAGAAGTGAGGGCAAAACGCATCTTTTGACGGGGTTCGCGCGCGTGCGCGCGAGGCCAGCTCGATTCTTTTTATTAATAAGCGGTGATGATTTCGTGTACTAATAGTGTTTCAACTAAACTCTCCTACACGCACACTCTCTTTCTCTCTATGTACATATTATATATGTGCTTCCTATTCTTCTCTAGGCAAAGGCGCGCAATAGTCGTCTGCAAAGGCTAAAATTGAACTACGCAACGAGTGATTCAACGTCAGTTTTTTCTGCGCCAGTTTCTCCCCGGTGATGGGACTCGTGTCGTGCTTTTCTAACCATCTCGCGATGGAGTTTCGATCGTACGAGTGACCGTCGCTCGTAATGACTGGTTCTAACATAACTTCGCACGTGATGCAATCGTAAAACTCTTGCGGCACTTTCATCGTCGCCGAGGCGATTTTGATTTTCGCCGCAGCTTCCACCATGATTGGAGACGGTTCTTTTATGCTCGGTTCTTCTTCGATGACGGGGACGAGATCTTCCACCTCGACTTCAAACAAACCGTCGGAAGCCGAGTAACCGTGGTATAACGTTTGGTTTTGATGCAAGAATCCATCTTTGCTGGGAGATCTCGCGTGTCCCGCTCCTCGCGAGGAAGAAAGCGGCTGCAACGGAGGAGTTGGACTATTATTCTGCGTGCCATTCGTATTCGTCGACGCCGTTGACGTCGTCGACATGTACGCTACCGACGCTGCAATTCTCCTTCTCGGTCCGAGAGGTAATCCTAAGGATTCTAAGTCGCGTTCGCGAAGCAAGACTAAATCACTCATAACGATGGATTCTCGTTCGAAAATCTCTGCGAATTGTTCCAAATTGAGCATGCGAAGCCACTCTCGAACCTCCGTATTTGTCGGCGTTTTTTGCGCCGCTACTACCCCAGGCTGCGATGGTGGCGGACCCGGTGGTAACGGTGGTTGCGCCATTCCATTCATTTGGTGCGCTTTCGCGGTATCGTCCTCATCGTCGAATGGGCCAAACACGTCGTCGCCCAACGAGGAAAACGTCAATCCTAAAACGTCGTTCAACGCTCCATCAGAAGCGAACGAATCCGTGCGCTGATGGACGAGCAAGTGCGCCGGCTGCTGACCTTCAGCCCCAGATGGTACATGCTCGCCGCCTAAGATATTATTAAATCCAGGAGGTGGCCCAACTGCGGATCTAGAAATTTCTCTCTGCGCCGCTTTGTCTTTGTGCAACTCGTCGAGATGAATCGGCGCCATCGGAGGTAACGGCGGCTCGCTCATCTTAGCAGATGCCGCCGCCATTTGCTGCTTGGCTTTCATGGCACGCACGACGTGTTCGGGTGGAGGACCTGGAGGCGGTTTCGGCACGTTAAAGTGTGGCGAAGGAATTTGTTTCGGACTCGTCGGTCCTCCTCCTCCTCCGCGGTGTTGCTGATACATTTGCGTCGCAGCCGCGTGATGCTGATGGTGCTGATGCATCTCGTTGTTATTGTAACTATTCTCTTTGGCTTTGTTCTTCGCCTCTTCTTCTAATTTTTTCTTCTCCTCTTCCTCTTTCTCTGCTAACCTCTTCAACCGCAACTTCTCCAACTCCGCCTCGTGCTCCAACGCTCTCAATCGTCTCTTCTCAATCAACTCCTTCTCCTTCGCTTCTCGGGCGATTCTCTCCGCCTCCTCTCGCTCGAAAATCATCCTTTCTCTCTCCAATCGCTCGTTTTTGAGACGCTCTTGTTGCAATTTAAACTCTTCCAAGGCTTCGTCGTCGATCTTCACGTCCTTCGCGCCGCCTTTGTTCCTGCTTCCTTTCTTACCGGATGACGTACTTTGAATCGCGTTCGACGCCGGTTTCGAAACCGACGAAGAAGGCGGAGTCATCGGCGAACCCGGTTGAGACGATTTCCCGTTGTTGTTGTTGTTGTTGTTCTTGATGCTACTGTTGCTATTCTCCTCCTTCTTCTTCTCCTCGCCTCCGCTGTTGTTGATCTCCCCGTCTACTCCTACTCCTACTCCGCCCGCGCTACTCGCAGCCTTGTAGTCATCTGTCGCATCAACTTTGTCTTTCCCAGCGGTAGCTCCTTTCCTCATCCTCTTCTTCTCGCGCAGCACGAAAACCGTCCCGCACACCAACGCAGCGCACGTCGAGAGCGTCACTCTTCCTCCAGTCCCAGAGGCCAACGACGACGACGGGCCGGAGAACTTTTCAATCCATCTTCGAAGAATCGAAGCGCCTTCGGCGGCAAACATCCACTCGGATGAAGAAGAAGAGAGGATGAAAACGATCGCAAACGCGAGCGCGGAAACCGCAATCGTCGCCGGCAGAAGAGTCGAAAAAGACGTTCGTTCCTTCTTCATCGCGAGCTCCATCTCTTAAAAGAGAGTCGATATGAAATCCCTCTCTCTCTCTCGTGTTTCTTTCTCACACGCGGAGATTGATCTCTCTCTACAATTCTTTTTTTTTCCGTACTTTGCGCGGCGTTTTAACAAAACAGAGGAAAGAAGTATCAAAGAAAACGCTTCTCTCTAAACGCGAAGCACGCACACGCACGCGCACTTACGACGTATCTCTCTGTTTCTTCTCTCTGTCTCTGGCTCTGGCTCTCTTCTCCGAGACAGCAGAAGTCCGCTTGTCCCCTGTGCTCTAGAAGATGTGTCGTGAAGTTTTTGAGTAGATTCCACACACGTGGCGAACACCTGTGGGAAGAAGGCAAAACTATCAAATTTAGGGTTTTCATACATTTTCAAAAGACACGCAGAGAGACTAAAAGCAGGAAAGTTTCGACGCATCATCCATCGCGCACGATAACAAGAAGAAGAAGAAGGAGAAGAAGAAGAAGACACACGCGACGCGCGAAGAGAACGCTTTATTTAGAGGGAAAAAGATCAAATCGCGCAAAGCGTTTTAATTAAACAGAACATGTCCAGATACGTGCACAAAGCGCGAACGCTCGCGCTCGAAGGCGCCAGCAAAGTCACCGAAACCGTCCTACCGACGCTCAAAAAATCTCTCGAATCATCCATCGCGAAAAACGCGGAATACGTCGTCAAAGATGAAGTCGCGGCTGGGAAACTCCCGAAGCAACTCTTGTACACGAACCTGGCGAGAGTGCCGCGAGCGATCGAGGTGGCGGAAAAAGAAGCGAAAGTGGTGAGAGAACAGTGGCAGAAAGTGGACGAGATGAGCGTGAAAGAGTTAGGGGTGGCGGTGTTGTTCGGTTTGGAGACGTACGCGTGGTTTTGCGTGGGTGAGATTGTCGGGAGAGGGGGGAGTTTGACCGGGTATTAGAGGCGTGATAGAGAGAGGGCTCACGCACGCACGCACAGAGAGAACTATACGACCCGAGCACGCGATCATGTAAATATAAATAAACGAGTTTTACACGCGTTCAACACACGAATTTTTACTACATCCATCTACCTCAGCGCTGTACCTATTGGTATATATATATACATATGACTAGTCAAACCCTGGCGGCGCTTGGCCGGGTGGAACGTACGCGTTCGGATCGAATCCAAAATCTTCTTCGTCTCGTTCGTCTTCGGACGACGAAGAAGAAGAGGAGGAAAAATCGTACTCGTCCGCTTTGCCGCTTTCTATGAGCTCTAAAGCCGTTTCCATGGCTACTTCGAACTCTTCCGAGCTGAAGAACATGTTCAATTGTCTCTGCAACTGCCTCGCGTCGCATTCGCCGATGCCCAGGACGTTTCCCAAGACGTGACGTAGTCGCTTCGAAGAGACGCCGACGGTCGAAGAAGCGGTAGTTTCTTTCTCCTCTTCCTTCTCTGCGGCGGCGGCGGCGCCTTTTAATCCTCTTCGTTCGATTTCTCGCATGGTCATCCATTCCACGACATCCGATGTTCCTTTACTATTAACTATCCTCGGTGCTCTCGCTTCTTTCACCGCGACCCGTATCGCTCCATCCGTCGCAAACTCGACCCCGCAATCGTTCACTTCGTGCCACCGCGTCTTCTTCTTGCACCGCGCTCGATATCGCGAGACGAACGCGTGTTTCGCCCGAGGTAAATATTGGATAAAGTTTTGCCTGTACTGGCGTCCAGCCACGTCTGGATCGGTAAACACCACCACTTCCGCTTCCTTTTTCGTTTCTTCTCGCTCTTTTCTCACCAGCAGCCATCCGGCGTTCCGTTCCACCGTTTTCACCACGTTCGCTTGTATTTTCCACCGGTTCGCCTTCGCGTCGAAATACGACCCTCGCATCGCGAACACCGCGTTCGGGTGCGAGACGTTCAGCGCTTTTCGAACGCGCTTGGCGTCGTTTATGCCCTCAACGACGACTATAATCGAAGGCGGGGAGTACGACTTTTCGATGTTCTTTTCTTCGTTTTCTTCGTTTTCGTTCTTTTCTTCTTCTTCTCTCGTCGCGCGTCGTCGTCGTCGTTCAACGGTATTTCTTCCGATTCGATTTTGCCGCCAAAACCGCTTCGTCGTCGTCGATGTAGTCGTCGTCGTTGGCGCTGAAGAAGAAGAAGAAAAAGACGGGAACGCGCGCATGACAACGACGAGAGTTTGTAAATAAAAAAGGCGGCTCGAGCGTCGAACGCGTTTCGATTTTATTATTCGTGATGACGGTGTGTTTTTATATTGCAACTTTAGTATTATATATTAATATTGTACAGCAGTTTTTTACTTTTCGTCTTTCGCGTTCCGACGGCTGAACACTCTGGCTAACTTTGTCCCCAAGCTCTCGACCACGTTCTTCTTCTCCGCTTTTTGCAAGTTTTTGACGTGCAGTTTGAGGAGTTCGTCGTGACTCTCTATCTTACGTCTGGCTTCTTTCTCGTCGAAGTCGCTCTCGGTGTCGCTGTTTCCGTCGCCGTCTTCGTCGTCGCCGGAAGTCGTGCTTTCGCCGAAGGCTTCGGTGTCGTCGGTGTCGCCGTCGCCGTCTGCGTCGCGGGTTTTGTCGCGGATCTCTTGCTCGGCGAGCCTTTTCGCGATGGCTTCTAAACTTTCCGGTTTCGGCTTCTCTTTCTTCTTTCTGTTCTTCTTTTTGTTCTTCTTCTTTTTGTTCGCGTCGTCCTCTTCGTCTTCGCTCTCGACGACGCCGCGTTTCTTCCGCAACTCTTTTTCGTACCTCAGTTTCGCCGCCGCTCTCGCTTTTCGCATCGCAATCATTCGTTGCACTTGCGCGTAATCGAAAATCTCCGCTTTTTCTAAAATCTCTCCGTCTTCGGAGGTTTTTACCACGTTCCCGACCCGGCGGGCGACGTGGTTATCCCAAGCGAGACGGACGAGTTTGAACCTGTATAATGTTTAGGGTTTCAAGGTCAGGTTTGGAGCTCTCTCTCTCTTTAAGTAAAGATTTTACGACGACGACGACGACGAAGGAGAACGGCGAGATCGCAACAAAAGAAAAGGTAATCGCAACAACAGAGCGTCTATTCATCATCGTTCCCGCGTTCGTCAAATTTGAGCGCGGAGAAGAAACACTCGCACCGAGCGGGCGCGTTCGGGGATTGATTTTTTCGCGAGTTTTCTAGGAAGAATATATCTCACGTACCTTTCCTCGTAACTCGCTCTCTTCGCTATCGGTTTCCCGACGTGCCTGTCCGGATGAAACCGCAAAAGCGCTCGCTTATACACCGCGGGCACATCTCTCGGGTCCACGCGTTGGTCGAGCCTCAACAGGCGCTCCAAAACGACCGCGATGTTCCCTTGCGCGGCTTCGGATTGTAAACCGGATTTCGCGATTTCAATTTTTTCCCGGTCTTTTGCCGCGGTGTACGCGCGCTCGAGCTTCGCGTTCGGCGAAGGTGGCGGGGAAGACATGACGACGCGATGATGCAGATATCTTTCCTTCTCGTCCGCTGAGACGACGGATCTCGCGTCGAGAACGAGACTCCGCAGGAGCGAGAGAGTCGCGCGAGAGCGCACGCGCGCTTTTGAAAAATGAAGAACGTTTAAACAATTAAAAAATAAGTTTGATGTGCAAAATCTGCTTCCGATGAGATAAAATTTTTCAAAACTAAGCAGCGCGATGCGAGTCGTTAGTATTACCGGTACCGCATCGGTAGTAGTATTGATAGTAGTGTAATTATTATTATAATATTAGAATTTAAACTTGATGGTACACCGGCAACCGTCGGCTTCCGAAGGCTAACAACAAGTTCCGCCTGGTGAACTCAGCGTTGACGACGGGGCAATTTTTCGTGCGAAAGGTTTTCACCGGTGCAATTTTCGGGACGATACCCGTCACTACGGATTCTAAACCGTCTTTGTGATCCCAGATGCGGACGGTGTCATCGGCGCCCGCGGAGGCGAGGACTTCGCCGCCGCCTCCGGAGTAGTTTAAGCTGTAGACTGCGTTTTCGTGGCCGAGCATGGTTTTGAAACATCGGGCGGAGTCCAAGTCCCAGGAGTGTATTATGCCGGAATCGTCCGCGGTGGATATGGATTGACCGTCTGGGCTAAAGGCTAAAGCGGTGACACCGGTGGTATGCCCGGCAAAGAGGCGGGTGCATCGACCGGTGCTGACGTCCCACAAACGAACGGTTCTATCGGAGGAACCGGTGGCGACGTAGTTGGAGTTTGGATGCCAAGCGACGCAGTCGACGTCTCCGATGTGGCCGCTGAAAGCCCGGATTGGGGACGATAACTCCGTCGTCCAAATTCGACAGGTTCTATCATGCGATCCAGTGGCGAAGTAGTTACCGCACGGGGCCCATTTCGCGCACCAAATTGGAGTTTGGTGGCCTTTGTACGCACAGAGGGGTATTTCAAGTTCGCACGACCACATGCGCGCCGTGCAATCTCTAGAGACGGAGAGGAGGTAGATGCCGTCGGGAGAATATTGAACGTCGTGAACGGGCGCAGAGTGACCTATGTATTCTTTCACCTTCATAGATTTACCAACCTTGTCGCCGCGTTTATACACTTTTTTCTCTTTTACCTTATCGGCGGCGGCGGCTTTGGTCGTCGTTCCGTCCGTTTCTTTTCCTTTCGCTTCCCCGTCGTTGTCGTCGTCTTTTCCCTCATCTTCGTCGTCTTTTTCACCAGTCGTTAAATCCCACGTTCTCACCACGGAATCGGAAAAGCCACCCACGACTTTTTCCACGTCTGGCGACATGCTCGCGCAAATCAACTTGCCTTCCGCATGCGTAAACGTAAAGAAGCAGCAGGAAGGTAAATTGTCCGACGTCACTTTCACTCTGTTGGAGAAGTCTTCTAAAGCTCTCAACCCGTCGTCGTAATCGTATTCGGGAATTGGTATCTCGCTATCCACTAATCTCGGATTTCTTAAGCGACTGATGGTCGGGGGCACGTTCGGCACGTCGATCTCTCTTCTCTTCAAAACCTTGTATCCGTCGACTTCGATAGTTTCTTCCTCTAGATTTTTCTCTCCTTCTTTATCGTCGTCGTCGTCATCGTCGTCGTTTTCACTGTCCGAATCTTTCTTTTTCCTCTTTTTATAAATCTTCTTCGGCTTATACGCCGCAACTCTCGCGTCTTCGCGTTTGATCGCCTCTTCGTGTTTTGCTTCGATTTCCCGAAAAGCTTTCTCCGCTTTGATTTCTAAAGACTGTTCGAGTAAACCAAATCTCCCGGGTCCGCTGTTATACGCGGCAATCGACGCTGTCGTCTCCCCAGTCACGACGCCACTGAAAATTGCATCAGTGTTTTTCTCCTCTTCCTCTTCGACAAATATAGAAGGCGAGTCCCTTTGCGTAATTTTAACGCCGACGTTTTCGTTCAAGATGGCTAAGCACTTCGTCGCGCCGCTCCCGTCCGAGGCTCGTAAAAACCTCACCAACAAATCGAACGACTGAAAGCACATCTCGATCGAAAACTTGTGCTTCATAAACTTCACCGCGCACGCATCCGTCTCTAAGTGCTCCGGAAGCGCGATCGCGCTCAAACCTCTCACGTCGTCGCAGTGCGCTCTCACGTGGTCCTCGTGAAACCTCGCGAAGAAGTCGCGAGACTCTTCCACTTTGTTCTTCTTCACCAAAGTCAAGTAACAGTGCACGAACATTGGAAACAACACGCGCATGAGCTCTGGTTTGTACATATCGAGCGCGCCGAATATCCACTCCCGCACTCTCGAGTACCCTTCCACGACCGCGTCCGCGTTGAATCCCTTCTTTTTTTTTCCATTTTTTTTCTCCTCTTCCTCTTCCTCGTTCTCGTCCTCATCGTCGTCTTCCACCGAGTGCAAAACCAACAAATCGCTCAGCGTCGCGTTCGCGCCCAACGCGACCAGAGACATCGAACTCGTCGCGTCTTTCGATAATTTCGCGTCCACCACCAACGCTCGCTCCGCGTTTTTAAACCCTCTCTTTTGGAGGTACTTTAAAACCACCGTGTCTAAAGGTTGACGCTTTTCTTGTCGTTGTTGTTCTCCTCCGTCGGTAACAGTTGTCGTCTTGGTTTCCGCGTTGGCGGTCATCTCAGATGCACGCTTTTCTCTCTCTCTCCGCTACACACGGACAGATAGATCAGACAAAGTGCTCTCGCTCTCTCTCGACGCGACGAACGCAGAAGAAGAAGAAGGAGCGCGGTTCGACGAAAGAGCGCCGCTCTCTCAATCACAAAAGCGCGTTTTTTGGGGGAAATTTCGATCAATTTTCTTCATTTTTTCCCCATTTTTTTTAAAAAAAGAAAAGCAAAAAATGTCTCGAAGCATCGTCTCGACGACGCTCGCGTACACCGGCGGGTACATATTCCTGGTCCTCTTGGCGGTGTGCTTAGCGACTGGTGCGTTCTTCTTTTTTTTGTTTTCTGTCCTTGAAGTCGCGTCGCGCGCGCGCGTGTATCTTCGTCTCGCGTCGATAGATATGTGTGTCCGTTTTGGATTTTTCTCTCTCTGTCGCTCGTTGGAGTCTTTCTCTTTTATCGATTTCGAGCGTTACCGCTGACGGATTTCTCTCGCTCTGCCGTCAACTGCTGCTGCTGCTGCTGCTGCTGCTTCGCGACGACGATGGTTTGTATTCTCAGGTTTGTATTATCTCGCGGAAATGGTCGAGGAGTACACTCGATTCGCCAAAAAGTTTCTTCAAAACGCGATCAAAATCACCATTGGCATTCATTTGCTCCTCTTTTTCGTGGACGGATTACCGTTCACGGCGTGTCTCGTGGGAGGTGCGTCGCAAATCGTGTACTCGAGATTACTCAAGAGATACCCGTTTATTGAAGTGCAAACGGTGGAATTCGCGCTTTCGGTGGTGATGTTGATTTTGACCCACGTGTTTTGGATGCGATACTTTCGCGAGGAGAGATACTCGACGGAATACGCCATGGGATTTTTCTTGTGCACGACGTGGTTGGTACCGTTTGGATTTTTCATTTCCTTAGCGGCGAACGAGAGCGTGTTACCGGGAGGCACGAGTGGGATTGGGGGTGGTCCTGGAGCGGCCACCGGGGGTATTAGTGGGACCGGCATGTACGGTCCGGGATCGAGCGGAAGTAATAGCAGAGAGAAGAAGAGAAGCAACGTGGTGTTGCAAATTTTAGACTGGGTAAAGATGAAGTGGGAGATGCTGGTGAGAGTGGTGTTTCCGAGAGGTGTCCAAGCGTCGTATAAGAGCGGGTTGCACACGTACTGATAGCAATTTATTTATGCATACTACCTCTTTGGAGAGAGGAGGTGGGAAGCAGAAGCGCAGCGCGTGTATGCATTTCAGAAAATAAAAACGACTTACTCGGGATTAAAAAAGAGTTGTTTTAGTGTACAATTTAAATACTATAATTGAAAAGATAAACTACAGAGCCAACAAAAGGCGTTCAAATCAACATCGGATCCTCTTTTCCCGTTTGAGAAGGAGGAGCGCTCGTCATCGACCCTTTCAAGAGCTTCGCGTTGATCTGTCTGAGCGCCTCCAAGCTACCGCCCTTCACGAAACAACTTCTCATAGCCTCTTGCGCCGCACTCACCGCATCTCTCTTCCTCTCGTCGTTAAAATTCACCGCATCACCGCTACTTAAAAACGCACCAGTCTCCGCGATCCTCTCCGCTTGATGTAACAACGGCTGTAACCTCTTTGCTGTCTCCACTACCGATCGACACGCCTTGGCGCCTTCCCACGCGTTTTCGTTCGTCTCTCTCAAAGCCACCTCTGGGATCTCTCCTAACTTTTTCGTCAACTCCCCGTGCATCTCGATTTCCTTCGTCAACCCTTTCAACTCAGTTTTACTCCTCATCGTCACCGCTCTCGATTTTGCGATTCGTCTTCTCAAGTTTTCCAAGCGTTCGTCCAACGCTTTCTCTTCCTCCACCGAACACGCCGGTAAATGCTCCACCGCGTGCATCGTCTTCTCGCTAAAATCCGACGGTAACTTCACAATCTCGTGAGGAACCGTGAAGCACCTGCTCGACGCTCTCGAGCTAAACTGAGAAAAATGTTTCGTAATGTTCCTCTGCGCGTGCTGATAGAGCGAGTCCAAGCCTTTTTGAATCCTCTCCTGGTGCGCGTGATTCCCACCCTCCATCATTTGCGTCCGAATGCACTGTTCGAGCGTATCGAAGCCATCCGCGGCGTACGTTTCAACCTGCGATACGTGTGCACGTAAAAGCAAAAAACGGTGAGATAAAGAGAGAATAGCGGCGTTTCACGCGTTCGATTGAGCGCGCACGACGATGCATCCATCCGCGAAAGAATCCTATTCGAATGAATTCAAAATTTTCCCCAGCAAAAGGGGGGAAAAGATTCAAAAAAAAAAAATGAGAGCAAAACACCTACCGCGTTCAAAACGTCGTCTAAAACGTCCTTCGACCGTAACTTTTCCTCTCTCACGTTCTCTGGGTTTAATATATCCTCTTTCGTGCGTCGCGGTCGGAGAGAAGCCTCGATAACATCTTCTTCTTCCCGCGAAGAAGGCGGTGATTCCGTGGCATCCATTTGCACCATTTTTTGAAAAAAAAAGAGTGACGAAAAAAAAGCGAGAGAGTTGCTTTTAAAAAAATTTCTGACGAAGAAGACGAGTATGGAAGTCAGTTTATACCGCTTGGAATAATAATCCATACGCGAGATGTTGACGTGCGCCTCTTTTTTTGGCAAAAAGCGTCAATAACTTACTCCACAAGTCACACATGCATAGAAAATGAAGAAACGCAAATCACCCGCAAAGCCGTCGCCGTCTGACCATCATCATCCCTCGAAACGCGCCGCGAAAGAGACGACGACGACCCAACGGCAGCAGCAGCAAAATGAAGAAGAAAACGAAAAGAGAGCGACAAAAAAACAACAGCTGGACGTTTCGGTGCTCCTCCCGGTTCGCGACGCGAAGCCGTATTTATCCTCCTGCCTTCTCTGTTTACTCGCGCAGCGCGGGTGCAATTTGGAAATCATCGCGGTGGACGACTCGAGCGCGGATGGGAGTTTCGAGATGATGCGGGAGTTTAAGAGCGCGTACGAGAAGTTGGGAGACGGGGAAGGCGGTGAAAAGGAGGCGCTTGGAGTTGGTGGTGGTGATTCGGAGCCGTCGGAAGAGGACCAGTGGCAATCGGATTGGTCGTTGAGACAGGAAATCGAGGAGTTGGAGGAGAGTGGGAACGTGGACGGTTACGAATCGCTCGTGCGGAAATATTGCGTAGGCGGGAGGCATAAAATGATCATTCGTAAATTGGAAAGAGGTAAAGAGATACGATCTGGACAAGGTTTAGCGTTGAATCTGGCGTATAGTTTGTCCACGTGCGAGTACGTGGCGGAGATGGAAGCGGACGACGTCAGGCCGCTGCGTTGCTTTAAGATGTTAGCGCACGAATTGAACGAATGTACGCAGTTAGACGCGGTGTTTAGTGGGATTGCTTTAATTGGTGACTTAGTTTCGAAAAGTGCGCCGCAAGAAGGATGGGTCGGGATGCAACGGTTCGAACAGTGGCAAAACTCGTTGGTAGGTTATGACTTAATGGCGAAAGGGCGTTACATAGAGATTCCTGCCATGCGAGCGAGCGGATGTTATCGGAGGACGTTTTTAGAGGAAAAAATGAATTTAAATGAAGGAAATAACGGAGGCGTTAGAATTTATGACGATTTGTGGAGAATAGGAGAAGAAGTTGTCGATCTTGCCGTTCCAGACGATCAAAAATCGAACGGCGAGGGTGACCAAAAATCAAACACGGCGTCGAAGAGAGATCCCAATCACTGGTGGCCAGTTGACGTCTCGTTCCTCCATCGCGCGTTTAATAGCGGCATGAAGAGCCTTAAACTTGAACATCGTCTGTATTGGTGGCGACAATACGCTAGTCAGTCCACGAAAATACACGAGAGGTGCAGCTTAGAGCGCTTGCGAGCGGCAAAGGTACACTACATGTTGAAGGAGGATGGACCGTTAGGCTTTGACGCTTTGTTTCCCACCGAAGCCGACGCGGATGGCATAATAAAGAAGCCTGAAAAGCAAAAGAAATTGATCATCCGCGTGTTTGGCCGGGGCGAAACGCTCAACGGCTACGTCGACGACATCAATCGCGAAATCGAAATCATCCAGGCGAAAGAGAAAAAGAAACGCGCGCTAGAAAATCCCGCCGCCGCCGCCGCAGCCACCGAAACCGCCGACGCGAGCAAAGAAGCGTACCGACCCAAACTCATTTACGTCGTCGAAAAGCGCGACGAGATGCCCGGCCTTCCCAAACGCAAGCGTCTAAAAGAAAACTTGGACGAAAACACCAAACTCGCTCGCCTTTTCGCTTTCGGCATGGCCAAAGCTCGCGCGAAGGTTTTGAGAGTCATGCGCGACGATTTCGACGCCGGCGGGTTAGATTGGTTTGTCGCTTAGCCTCGTTAAAAGTTTGTAGATAGTGCATTCATAATCATCGATTAGTCACGCGTTTCAATATTGGTCGCGTGCAAAAACATATGTAGTTTTATTGGCGCGTCGCGCGCGTTTTTTGTGTGTTTTTGTGCCAATTTTTTCTCTTTTCTCTCTCTCTCAGTCTCTCTCCCGCGCGTGTGTCTGTCTTTTCGACAATTCAATTTTGTTCCAATTCGCCATTTCAGATTGCGCTTTTTTAAAAGCGCGTGCGAGAGAGCAAACGGTCGAAAGCACGCGACCCAAACGCCTTTATCTCTCGCGCTGAAACATGTCGAGTTTCGACTGGTCTTCGCGCCAGTCTTTGATTCAAACCCTCTCTTCTTCCGAGTTATTAGATGCGCTTCTCTCGAATCTCCTCGCCGGGAACCAATCCGTCAAAGGACAAAAAGCGGTGGAGTTTTTGCGCCCGTCCGGTCTTCCGGACGCGATTTTATCTAAAGTTTGGCGAAATGGGACGAGTGGTACCGGAGAAATTAGCGATCGGGACGGGTTGCGCCGGGTTTTGACGTTCGCGAAGGAGGCTTTGGAGGAGGAGGAGGAGGCGACGAGAGGGCGTGCCGGAGGCTTGTTGAGCACGCCGGTACCGTCGTCGGCTTCCGCGATGATGGGAGGATCTCCGGCAACGAGCATGAATATTCAAAGTAAACCGATGTCGGAGAAAGATAAGCGGAAGTACGAAAAACATTTCGCGACTTTAGACGTGAATAATTCCGGGATGGTGACTGCGGAGAACGCGGTGGCGTTCCTCGGTAAGGCGAGTTTGCCAGAGAGAGAGATTCGGGAGATTGTTCGGAAACGGTCGAGAGGAGCGATGAGCTTGACGTGCGACGCGTTTTCGTTGGCGATGCACGATGTGTATGCCGTGATAAAAGCGAAAGGAAGTGGTGGACACGGAGTGACGCCGATGGTTGGTAACGGCGGCGTCGGTATGAACTCTACCCCCGGGAGCGTCATGAACGCACAATTCGCGAGTCTAAACACGCCGCAGAATCCGAACGACATATCGTTGGATACTTTTGTGACCGCGGCTAAAAACAATAACAATACTACGAGTTTGGCGCAACTAGATACTCCAGACACGTATTCGAGACCTCCTTTAGATTTGGGATTTAGCATGGATAACGCGGCGGTGGCGACGCCGGCTGACCCGCGAGAGCAAGCCAAACTCGAAAGAGAATTGAAACAATATGAGAGTAAATTATCGCAAAGCGAGCAAAGAAACCAGCGAGCTAGAGATGCCATCGAGAGTACTCGCGCAAAAGTGGATAAAATGCGAGAGGCTGCGGAACGCGCGGAGAAGAACGCGCAAGAAGCCAAACGCGAGGCGCAAAGTGTCATCGAAGACGCCGAGAAGAAACGCGAGGAATACCGCACTCGAGCGATGACAGCGAAGGCTCGCGCGGAAGAGCAAATGCGCGAGAAAGAAAAGCAAATGCAAGTCGCGAATAGAGATTTGGAAAAGCTGCGTCAGAAAGTCGAACAAGCGGAGTCGGTGTCTGCGTTGCCTTTGAAATCGATGGAGTCGAAGCTGCGCGCGTTGCAATTTGAAGTCACTCGAGTGAAGACAGCCGCAAAGAATAGGCAAGACGCGTTATCGGCTGAACTCGTGAAGAAAGGTGTCGAGATTCGGGAGATGGAGCGCGCGAAGGCTGCTGCGGTTCAAGATGCTGAAAACATCGAAAGACAATTCAAGGAAAAGCGAGAGCAAAGCGAACAAGCTTTAGAGCGAGGCAAGCAAGCTTTGGAAGCGGCGAAAAAATCAACCTTAAACGCGGAAAAGCAACACTTCGAGCGCGTGGAGCGGGTTCGAGAAATGCTCGTCGAGGCAAAGAAAGAGTACGTGAAAGAAAAGGAAGCACTCGTCGCAGCAAAGAAGAAGCACGAAAGCGAGCTTGCGAAACTTGAAGAAGAGCGTTCCCAAGCCGCGCAAGAATTTGAGAACCAACGCGTTCTCACGAAAAAAGCTCGAGATGCGCACCGCTTGCAGCTGCAAAATAAACGCGTCATGTTAGAAGAAGCGTCTGATGCTCTGAAAGATGCAAAAAAGCAACGGGATGTCATCGAGTCTGAGCATAAAGCTGCGCTGGCCACGGCGAATGAAAACTTTCAGCGAACCGAAACTCGATTGAACGCTGAGAAAGCGAAACTACAACAAACCGAGGAAAAACACAAAGACGTTTTAAAAGACATCGAGAATAAAATTGAAACCGCAGAGTCGACGACGGAAGATATCATTCGTCAGATTGAGAGTGCCGATCGCGATTTAGAAAAGCGAAAGAGTGAACTTGAGACGAGGTTGGACGTCGCGACAGAAAGCTTGGAGAAGACGGAGGAGGAGTTACGCAGCACAAAGTTGAGAGTCGACGCGCAAAGAGAAGAGCTAGAGTTGCGAGAACAAGCGTGCCGTGAAAAAGAAGCAGAAGCAGAAAATGCCGCGGAATCGTCGAAATCATTGATCAAGTCCATGGAAGAGGACGTGAATGAGTTGAGAGCAAAAATTGAAGCGGAAGAGAAACGCATCAACGAAGAAACCACCGCGGTGCAAAGAGATTTAGAGGCAAAACGCGCGAATTTGGAATTGGAAACTACCAAATTAGAGTCTGCGTTAGATCGCGCGCGAGATGTCTTCCCGCGTGAAAGCGCCGCCGCTCAGCAAGCGTACGCTTTAGAAGCTATGATTGCAACGACGGAGTCGGCGAGAGAGGAGGCTGAACGATTAGCGGCGGAATCTGAGGTACAATCGGAAAAGAACATGGCGAGGTTGATGGAGTTGGCAGAGATTGTTGGTAATGCAAACTCGGAATTGAAGAGTTCTTCGCAATTTACAGCGGAGACATTTATTTCTAACGCCCAAGAGACGACATCAACGAGTTCCTTTGAGTTTGCAACCTCAAAGGAGCTCAAATCGGAGAACGCGTTTGATCCCCAGACATCTGCCATGTCAGACGCGCCAGAACCGTTCACTGGTGGATTTGCCGAAGCCGAAGACGCTTTTTCTCCTCAAGTGATGAAGAAATCATCCTCCGCTGACGCGTTCACGTTCGATGATGGCGGCGATGCTGACTTTGGCGACGAATTTGACGCGTTCGCGAAACCGTTAGCGTCAGCAAACACTGAACCTCCCTTATTCAGCGCACGTTCTGCGCCAGCGGCGACCGAAGACATCGACGGCGACGACCCGTTTGACGTCAATTTTGGTGCGAACGACAAAGCTGCAGCCGAGGATAGTTTACGCAAAGAGGCAAAAGAAGACGACGCGTTTCCTTCAAGCAAAGATAATGTCGAGTGGTTCGAAGACGGTATGAACAATTTCACGGATCAAGAGCAACAACAAAACGATTTAGACGATGAGGATGACGATGACATATTCGGTAGGCCAATTGCAAACAATGAAAGAATGCCTCCTGAAGACGATCTTGCATTTGAAGAGGAAGATTTCTTCGCGCCGATTGCTCAGAAACCTGTGCAATCGTTCGAGGATTTCAACAACACGATTAACGATAAAGAGCAAAAGCAGCAGCAGCAGCAGCAAACGAATAGATTCGACGATGCGAACGATGACGATGCGTTTAAGCAGTCTCGCGGAGGTATGTTCGACGACAATGACGACGAAGCGTTCAACGACGAGTTCTCTGGCGATTTCAATTCTCGAGACGATAACAATAATGACGATGGATTTTCGGACGATTTTGGTGACTTTGAGTCGTCCAGGCAAAGTGTCGGAGTCGTTAATTCATTTACGAACAAGCCGCTAGCAAGTAACGTTGACGCGGATACCACTTTCGACGATGACGCCACGGATGATGATGAACCTTCCTCTCCGAATCGCCAACAAACTTCTGTTGCCCCCGTTGCCGCCGCCGCGGTACCGGAAACTACTGAAGAGATTGACGATAAAGAAAGAGATATTCCGCTACAAATCAATCGTGAGGATCTAGAACGTTCTAAAAATGCTTGGTATACGCTGAGGAAATCCTTGAATGACCCGCGCGCGCTCGGCGTTACCGGCGCACAAGTCGCAGCCATGGCAACGAAAACTGGTTTGCCAAATGAGAAGCTCGCTGGCATGTGGAACGCAAGTTGCACGTCCGACGGATCAAGTTTAGGTTTGGGCGATTTCTGTGTGTTCATGCACTTGTTAAAACACGCATTGACCGGCGGAACTTTGCCAGATTTTCGCATCGAAGGATCGTTCCGTGAAGAAATGCTAGGCTCAGATATCATCGACGAAGAGGCGAGGGTAACAAACGAGGTCAAAAGCTGGATTTTGAATGACGAAGCGAACGAAGCAGAAAAGTCAGCGAGAGAGCAGAAGGAGCAGCAGCAGCAACAACAACAGCAGCAGCAGCAGCAACAACAATCTATGCCGCCACCGGTGAATATCGCTACGCCTCCACCAGCGCAAGGGCAACAACAACAGCAGCAAAGCTCGCCGACGCGTCGTTCGGCGGGAGAGCAACATTCGCGTCGCAGCTCTGATGCTCTTCCGACTGAAGGTCAGCCGCAACGCTTGAAAGTCTTCATCGATTCCGTCGCTAACGTCAAAGATGCGTCGAAAATGCAACAGGTGCACTGCAAAATCTCTTTAGTCGACACGAACGGTCAAGAACTCGAACGACCTCAAAACACCGCGGTCGGCGCTCGACCCGGGAACGACAACAACTCGTTGACGCTACAAAACGCAGTCACGTTATCCTCCGCACCGGCGACGTGGCCAGCCGGTTCCGCCGTTTTAATCGAACTTCGACACTTCAAAAAGAAAGAAAACAAAGTCTCCACCCGATGTTGGAGTTTCATGGAGAAGGAATCCGTCAGACCGGGTTTATTCGGTTTGCCGTTGGCCAAGAAACCGGCGGATCCTCTCCGACAGAAAGTCGCGTTGTTCAATAAAGGCACGCCAGATCTTAAGTTGCGCTTTAGTTTCGTTTAATTATAATCATAAATTAAGTGTGTATATATATAGAAATATTACGTAATAAGAAGGTGATACCGACGCGCTCGTATTACGCAATCTCTCTGCTTCGTGTCTCGCCCGACGCACCAACGCGGAGGAGCGGTTTGATGACAAAACTTCTTTCCTCTCTCTCTTGGACTCTCTCTCGCAAAAAAGAAAAATTTTTGGTGTCGAATTTCGTCAGATTTCAGAAGCAAATCAGAGATCAGCTCGCGCAGCAGAAAAGAGACGACGACGGTTTTGATCACACACAGTCGCGCGTCGCACCTCTCTCATTATTGCGCGTGTTTGTGTTTTTGATCCGACGATACGTGTCTTTTGAAAAAGGAGCGCGCGTGAAGAACTGGGAAAGAAAGAACGCTTGGAGCGCGCGCTGTGCGATCAAAAAGAGTCGCCCCGTCGGGAAAATTTAGAATTAGGTTAAAGAGTGATTCACGCGCGCACCTACCGACCGGATGAGCGGAGGAGAGATGAAGAAGAGAGAGAAACACCCGTCTCAGTGGCGAGAGATTTTATCCGCCGGCGTGGACGGATGGTCCTCGTTCAGCGACACGTGTTCGGACGAGCCGAACGAAAACCTCGCGAAGGAGGGCACCACGACCACCGCGACGAACGACAACGGCGCCTCGGAACAAGTGCAGCAGCAGATTCATCATCACCATCAAAAGGAAAAGTCGTACCCGTCGTTGGATTTACACTGGAAACAAGAGCGCAGGGACATCGAGTGGCAGTGTTTGTGGCTCGAACTCAGGTTGAAAGAGCTGCAATCGCACAAGAAGAGATACGAGAGGAAGCTGAAGTTATTGGATGAAAATGCGGCTGGAGACAAGGAAAGAGTGAGCAAACCGAAATCGAAAAACGGGAAGATGGCAAAGATGGTGGTGTTCAACGATCATCCTCTGTTTGACCCGATACGAAGACGACGGGAGAAGATTTTGAAGAAAAGGAAAAGCGCGCTGATGAGCGGTGAGGAGGATGGAGATGCGGACGCGAAGATGACCGACGCGGACGAGGACGGGAAAGCGAGCAAGAAGGCAAAGATCGAAGACGATGCTTCGAAAGAGGAGCACAAAGGGAACAAGTCTGGTTCGGGCGGCGATTCGGACGTTTCTAACACCGTCATGCACGAAAAATGCGAGGATTTAAAGAAGCGCTGTTTAGGTTTGATGCAACGGTTAGGACAACCTCCGCCGATTTTTACCTCCAATCAAGGCGGCGGTGGCGGAGGCGCAAAAGGCGGGAGAAGCGGTGGCAGTGGAGGCGGTGGCGCTCGCGGAAGTAGAAATGGAAGAAATAGAAATAAAAATAATCCGTATGGTGGTGGTGGAGCTGCTGGTGGTGGAAACGCCGTTGGAGGTGGTTCAGGGAACAACGATGCCAACAACAACAACAACAACAACGCGGATGCCAATAACAATGCTAGAAAACACATGTCGCGAAAGTCGGACGAATATGATATTAATAACGTCGTCGGTGATGTCATAGGTGCAAAATACGTTGAGCGCGCGTTACACGAAGACATCAACACGCCGTCGGTACGGGTCGTGACGACTTTTACCATGTCTGTAGAAGAATTGAGACGCTTGAACAACATGGACAAATCGGCGGCTAACGCAGACGCCAAAAACGAAGACGGTGACGATTCCTCGGACGAAGACATCTCGGACGAAGCGTTCGCCACTCGACACGCAAAGTACGAAGTCATGGAGAAAAATGCGCGCATGCCTCTCGAACTTTTGAAGAAAGCCGAAAGAGAAAAGAACGGTGGTAAATCGCCGAGAGGACGAAAAGCCAAACCGTCTTCGGCCTCCAAATCCAACTCTGGAAGCGAGGATGAGAAACAGGCTGTGAAGAGAACGGCCGATTTGAACGCCATTAACGCTGCCGCGCCGGTTGTTTTATCCAAGAAAGGCGCCGCACCACGTGCATCCGAATCGAACTCTGACTCTCCCAGCGACGGTAGCGCCGAGCTGAACGAAGACATGGTCAGAGAACTTTTGAGAGCGTGAGAAAGAACATTGAATAAATATAATAGAGAGAGAAAGAGAGAACCTACAATTATCATAATAAAAAAGAAGAAAGTACTTGTAACATTGTGTAGACTCATCGCGTGAACGCATTTAAACATCGTCTATCTTCATCGGTGTCACCATCGCGTGCAAAGTGTGACGCACCGGTACCTATCTAAAGCATCATTTTTTCTTCAAAAATATCTTTCGAAATAATGCGCTTTTGTTCTCCTCTGCAACAACAACCGCGGTGCCTTTCTTCGTCGACTTTGGTCGCGTCCACGAGTCGGCGGCGCGTGAACAGAAGTACATCTTTAAACGTGCGCGCGTCGTCAGAAGACGACGATGAACGAGAGCCGCGTAAAAGCGCGGACGAGTTAGACGACGCGACTCGGGAAGCGTTGCGACTTCCATCGAAATCGCGAGACGAATTAGAAACGAAGAAGCCTGTGAAAGGAAACAAACGCTTCGGAAACGTGGAAGGCGGGAAATATGGTCTAGGGGATAGAGTAGATAAAGCGTTGGACGCGACGACGGACGAGTTGCAGTTTAAAATCGGCGCGATTGTGTGCGTGACGCTGCCTATTTTGCTCTTGATTTTTGGACCGAGACCACCGAGTGATTATTAGCGTTTGTATTATTGTGCGTGTATTCTTTATATCTAAAATCAATCGTGTATATAATTTATCAGTACCTGCGTCTGAACGGCGAGTCGCTGAGATTCATAGCTCTCGAGAGTCTGGCCATTCGCTCGTCGTCGTACATTTTTCGAGACTCTTGGGCGTTGCGGGCGTAGTGCGTAGTCGCTCGATGTTCGATGGGTTGTCTCGCTTGCGGAACTCGAACAGGAGTGAGCGATGCGAAGCGAGAGGTGGTCGGATCGATGGCGTTGCTAAAAGTAGACTGCTCTTTTGGATGCTGTCGTTGTAAGCCGACGTATTTTTCTTCGACGTGCTTGCGCGTATTGGGCGTCGGTACCCAGTGTTGCTTATCGTCGTCGAAGCCGCCGGATGAAGTTGGTTCATCGTCTTGCTCTGCGGCTTTGACTCCTTCGTCGTTATTTGACTGCATAGCCATCTCTCTCGCGTTATATGCAGCAGACCATTGGAATCCAATCGTTGGCGATGGTTCTTTCGGAGTGATTGTCTCTTGCTGTTGTTGCTGCTTCTCGCGTTCTTCGATCTCTTTTTGCATGGCCAACATAGCGTTTTGCTGCACCTGATACTTTCGCCTCATCGCGCTCAAAGGCGTCCCAACAGATGTTGGAGCTTGTGGTGGTTTTATATCAACCTGTGCGCTCGCATCCACCGTCTCTTTTGGCGTTTTCATCGTTTCTGGCGTGAATTGCAACTGAATCGGTTGCGCCACTGAAATTGCCTTCGTGTTCGTCCCGACCGATTTCGCCGTCGTCTGTTTCAATCGAATCGTCTCCATATCTTTCTCTAAAGCCGCCCCTCTCGTCGCTTTGCCCAGCAAAGTGCTCACGACTACGTTTAATTCCTCATTTTTTCTCTCCAATTCCTTCAATTTCTTCTCCATATCCAACGTTTCCAACTCTGCTCTCGAAGCGTCTCTTTTCGCCAACGCTTGCCATTCCTGCGCGTTCATTTCTAAAGTTTTAATCTTGACGTCTTTCTCTCTGACCAAGTTTTCCAATTGTCGGATGCGTTCCGTAAACGTTTCGAATGCTTTTTCATTCGTTATTTTAACGTTCGCCAACTCTTCCTCTTTCTCTTGCAGCCGTTTATTCGCCTTATCTTCAATCTGTCTTTCCAAAGCGTGCGCGAAATCGACGTGCTTCTTGTTATCACTTCTCGACATTTCCAACTCCGCATCTTTCACGTTGTTCAAAGCCTCCGTCACGCGTTCGACTTCTCTCTCTCTCTTCACCAGATCGTCAAAAATCTTCTCTGTCGTCGTCGTTGTTGATTTTGTTGTTGCGGTGCTGGCATCCTTCTTACTTCCAGCTGTCGCCGGCGCGTTTGAACTTTTCGCCAACATCGAGCGCGTCCCAAAGACATCCACGTCGTCCTTCTTCGTTTCTTTCTTGTCTTTCGTCTGCGTCGCTGCCGTTTTCACCTCTCTCAGTCGCGTCGGCGTGTTTGTCATCGCCGTCGACGACGATGTTCCCGCCGCGGTAGTCGACTCCGCTCGTTCGCTTCTCCACTGGTTCACGTTGGCACTCATCGACATCCGCTGCTGCTCCTTCGATGAAGATCTCGCGAGCGGCGAGTTCGTGCAGTCTCTCAGCGGCGATTTCGGTATATCCCGAGTGTTCACCATCGTCGATGAGTGCCCAATCTTCTTTTCTTTACCCGAGGACGACGGCATCCCCGCGTCGACATTCTCGGCGTCCGATGCGTTTCCCCTAAACGTAACGGCATCGAGTCCGAATTTCGCGCGTAAATCTCTCGCCAGTTCTCGGCTGCGCGGGGTGTTGTTCGAGTGTGGAGAGTGTGCGTTTGCAAACATCGGTATGAGTGCAAACGTTGACGACGCGCGAGGTTTTGAGATGGAGTAAAATAGGTGAGATGTGCGCGCGTAAAAGTGGTGTTCGGGAAAAAGAAAATTGTTGTCTTTTTTTCTTTTTTCCCCCTTTTGAAAAAAAACGCAAAGTTCTGATCTGCACAAAAATATACGATACGCGTTTCTGGTCTTCAAGATCGAGAGTTACTGCATGGTAGCGATGTACAATTGCAATGGATAAACAAAGAAATAAAATACATATACACAAAGCTGCACGTTTACAAATCTTAATTGCCAACACCAGTACTGCCGCTCGTTTTCACGGAACACTTTTGAATCTCGGCGCGGATACTTTCGTGCAGTTTCTTACCCATACTCGCGTCGCCTCCGAACATGTTACTCAACGCCGCCGGTTGCATGCGTACGAGTTCTCTTCCAGCAATCGTTGTTGGTACTTTCGCGTGTTTGAACATGCCGTTTCTGGCCGTTTGAATCCATCTTTCGAGTTCGTCGCGTTTCCATTTCACGGGCGGTATGCGTCTGGCGACATCTTTCTTCACCACGGTTTTCTCGCCGGTGACTTTTGAGATTTCAATCTCGAGTGTCCTTTCTACGTCTTCTCTCGACTCTTTGTAACAACTCGTAGAATTACTGCTCGCGTCGACTTCGCAGTTATCGCCACCGATTTGAACGATGGTTTTCAACGTCATCGCCGTGTGCTCGGTATCGATGGACGCAGGCGAAACCGTACCAATCACTGCCATCTTCGCCACGTCGCTCACGAAACACTCCGCCAAGACTTTCGTCAAAGGACTATTTCGGTACGGAACGTGGATAGAGGATGGGTCTTTGGCGTCCGCGCGCAATTTTCGAAACCGGGCACACTCTTTCAATGCGTACAGCGATGCGTTGATGGCGGCAGTTTCTTCGCGCTGTTTGGCGTCGTGGTGCACGTTGTCTTCTTTTCGTTCGCTTCCGGCACAATCTACGAGCGTTAAGCGCCTTTCGGATACTGATGACGGACCTATATCTTCTCCATCATCATTCATAACCATGCTACTTTTGTGTACCGTCAGACGCAAAACCGCGTGCGACCGGGACGATTGCGCGTTGCACTGCGTTGCCGATACCGTTCTCCTCGAAACGCCCTCTTTGACGCACTTTTCAACGTCTTCCGCGGAAAAGCATTCCACAGATGTCGCATTGATTAACTCCACTTCCATGCTCGCATTCTTCACTTTATTGTTGTTGCCTTTCGCAGTTCTCTTCGTTTCGAAAATTTCTTTCAAAATGACTTCGTTCCTTTCCGCGCCGAGAAGATCGAAGCACTTCTTGCCTTGAATTTCGAAATATTGTACGCACACCTTCTCCACGCCATTTCCAGATGTGAAAAGATTCTTGAACGCATTCAACTCAATATTCGACATCGTGTGCGTTTTCCCAGATCCAGTCTGACCGAACATGAACAACGCCGCTGATCCGCCGTCTGTTTCGATCACATTTTCTACCAGCGGTTTCACCGCCGTCTCGTACACTTCAATCTCCTCCACATCTTCATCGAACGCACGGCCGTGTAGCGAAAACGTTCCGTGTTTCACAAACATTCGCTTCAAATCCGCGTGCATCTGACAATTATGCACGACGATTTCGTTGGGTTTAGACGCGCCAACCGTGACGACATCAAACTCGCCTTTACTCGTTTCGCGTTCGAACAAAGGCCGTTTCCGCGCGTAGACGCTAATCATTTTCGTGGTGTCAGAACTACTAGTCTTCGCATCGAAAGTGTATCCTTTTACATTTTTCATGCGCCATCTTTGCACGGCTGCTTTAAACTGTTTCGCGTGTATTCTTCTCGATTCTCTCTTATCGAACATTTGTCGAAGCGATTTCTCCTCTTCGTCATCCTTCTCGTCGGTTTCGGCGCTGCTAGGGGTGTCTGTCAAAATTTTCTTCTTTTTCTTCGCGAGCGTCGCGCTATTGCTACTTCCTGGTGTCCTCATTGCTACTCTATTGATAAGACTCGGCGCGGTTTTATTACTCTGCGACGCTAAAAACGACGGAGGTCGAAGCGATTTGATCTCTCCCGTCTTTGCGTTTACCATCGTGTTCCTAAATTTTGGCGCCATGGATGGAGAAGACGTGGACGGAGGAGTCGATTTCTTCGCCTTCAGAAACGAGCTCGATGACCCCGACGAAGACGAGAATGGTTTTTTCACAGAAGTATTTGAAAGCATCGACGGGCGACGCGCGATTTTACTCACCCCACCACCACCTCCGCCGCTCGACGAACTCAAAGGACTCTTACTGTTTGCCTCTCGTCTCCGCTCGCTCGCTATGCTCAGCGTCTTCGTCTTCTTCCTCATCAACTCCTCCTCTACTCCTCCACCAACCATCGACTCGCTCTTGACTTTGTTCGCGTTACCGACGCTGCTCTTCTCCACGAGAGAAACTCTGTTTTGCACGGCAGGCAAACTTTCCTTCGCGTCGTAAAAAACATCGTTCGGCGACTTCGGCGACGGTTGTTGCTGCTGCTGCTGCGCGTACCTTCCCAATTCCACATTTTGCGTCCTTGGACTCCACATCGCCGCCTCTTTCGCTTTCCTCTCCCTCTCCTCGACTCGTCTCCTCTCTTTCTCTCGCTCTCTTTCCTCTCGCTCCATCATTTTTTGTCTGACGAACTCCTCTCGTCGCTTGGTCAATTCCAGCGCTCGTTGCCTCTCTTTTTGCTCTCGATTTTTTTTCTCCTCGGCGGATTTTCGCTCCTGATTCATGCGCTCAAAACGTATCGTTTCTGCTTTTTGACGCATTTTTTGACGCTTCAGCGCGTACTCTTTCGCCGCTAAGGATGCCTGGAAAAGGTTCGCGAGCGGTACACACAGAGTCACGCGCAGAGATTTATCGAAGGGTCAGATACGTTCCCGGAGACACACGCACAAAGTAGGGGAAAATTTTCAAAAACGCAGAGAGGGGGAAAAACGAGACGTTTTTGTTTCTAAAACAACGCACCTTTTCTGCCGCACTCATCGTCGTCGTATTCTTCTTACTCGTTCCTGGTGGTTCCGCTCGAGAAGAAGAATCGACGTCTTTCTTACCATTCGTGGTGGTGGTGGTGTCCGTCGACGAGGTTGGTCGACGACCACCCGCGTTGCTTTCTCGCAGCAGCGTCATTATTGCGTTCTGTTGTGAAGACAAAAAGTCTCCCCTAGGGAAGTGACTTGTGGTAAACCCTACACCCTACACCCTAAAATTACAATTGAAAAATTAGGGAAAAGACACATTCAAAAGCACCGGATTCCGATATCGATCGATCGATCGATCGATCGACGACGATGCGCCGAAGTCGACGCCAAATTGAATTCCTCTTCGATGCGGTAACTTCGTCGTCGCCGTCAAAGTCGTCGTCTTTTTTTTGTTCGCGACGTTTCGGTAGTAATAGTTGTCGTACCTCTCGTTGGTCTTCTTCTTCTGTTTTTGGACACCATTCGAGACCGTTATCCGCTTCACGTCCAATCACCGAAACAACGCGAAGCGTGTCTTTCTCCTCTTCTTCTTCTTTTTCTTCCTCCTCTTTCCGCGAAGAAGCGACATCAGATGACATCCACTCGACGCTTCGACGGGTGAATCGGAGAATATCTTTAGGCGTGGAGTCGGTGACGTCCGGTGAAGTCGCAAAGGCGAAAGCGAGGTGGGTCGATGGAAGCGTTGGCGATGACGATGCCAAACTCGTACTCGAGACGGACGGCGAAGATGAAACGGTCGAGATTCGCACAAGTTTGAACCAGAATAGGACAAAAAAGAAGATGACGATTATTTTCCTGCACGGGTTTGGAGACACCGCGCCGCAGTGGGAAGCGTTCGCGAGGACGCTCGTGCGAGGGATGGAAGATTCGATGGATGTGGTTTTACCGTCCGCGCCGAAGCGGTATTACGCGACGGCGAAGAAAGACGAGGAAGAGACGACGTCGAGCGGAGAGAGCGATGAGTTTTCGACAAAGAAGACAACGAAAGGGAGCGACGGAGCGTTATTTAGCGGTCGAGCGTGGTTTGCGCCCAGATTGTTACCGAGCCGTTCGGATTACGAGAGCATATTAGCGGAGTACGAAGACTTGTTGGACGAGAACCAAGCGGAGCTCGAGAAACGGTCGTTCTCGTGCGCCGGGATGAAAGACTCGTTCGAAAGAGTGAAACGATTAGTCGAGAAGGAGTACCCGCGAGATGTCATTCTGAGCGGCTTTTCGCAAGGGGCGGCGATGGCGGTGTCGTTGATGTGTTCTGGGGAGCAGAAGCCGAAGAATTTAGTCGGATGTTTGAGCTTCAGGGGATATTTGCCTAGAAAACCGGACGAGATGAAGGAAGGAAACGAGACGCCGACTTGGACGAGCGAGGACAACGACCAAGCCGTGCTGATGCTCGCGGGCGAATCAGATCCGTTAGTTCCGGTGCGGTGGACGAAAGAGGCGAAAGTGAAAGCAGAGGCGTTAGGATTAGACGTGCAGGCGTTTTTTAGCGAGGGGTACGGGCACAACGTGACCAGCGATGATATTTACAGAGCGCGTTCGTGGTTGCGTTCGAGACTCGTTTGAATAGTTTTTCTTTACAGTACCAGTTAGTAGTATAGAACGAGCGGCAAAACAGATTTGTATTTTTACTCGCGATGTATACCATGCATATATGTTATCACATAAACTTCGGTTTCTTCCTCTTCAGCTTGTTTCTAATGGCTTCTAAGTCTACTCCGCTATCTGTGTTGTTGTTATTATTGTTGTTGTTGTGATCTGCAACGTCTTCAATTTTTCTACTATTCTTAGTATTCGTCTCGAGATCTTCGTACAATCGAGCGATCTTGTCCGTCCCACCTTCATTCGTGGATGGTGGCAAACGCGCACCGGGCGCAGATGACGCTCGCGGACCCTCGCCTGCATATAAATCAGAATATCCTTCCCCGGCTTCTTTCGCAGCCGCTGCGGCGGCGCCGGTGCCGTAATGAATCCCGGTGACAGTCACGAACCCTCCTTCCAAATCGTCGTGACCTTCCGCTATCAACTCCTCCACTCGCCGCTCCACTTCCCTCTTCAAAATCGCGTTCCTTAACTTCTGGTCGCTAAAAATCCGCGTCACTTTTCGAATTTCTTCCTCGCACCTCTCGCACACGTCTGATAAACTCGCATCGACTGTTTTCGTCCTCGTCAATCGCAACTGCATCATCTTACTCTCCAACAACACCGCGTTGCCGCTCGTCGCCGGATGCGAGCGCCATTCGCACTTCCCAGTCAGTTCATCCACGGGTGCTTTCGGAAGTTTAAACAGCGCGAAATACTTCTTCTCTTCGCACAGCGCGATGATCTTTTCCACCTCTTCTCTCTCGAACGGGTCGATGTTCTTCGTCAAGCGCGCCTCGAGCTTCTCTTGCTGTCCTTTTTTGGACGACTCCACCCCTAACCCCGACGCTAAACTTTCGCGCAACTTTTGATGCCCGTCCCCGCCCACGTTCTCATTCCTGGAGCGCGCCGCGAGCTTCGCTTGCTCGATGGCTTCTTTCGCGGTGAGCATTGATTTTGGACCCGTCTTTGTCGTCGTTCCATCCGTCTTCTTCTTCTTCTTCTTCTCCTCCTCTAAACTCTTCTGCGCTTTCTCGAGCGCAATCGCATCCGCCTCCACGAAACCAACGTCCTCGCACAAACCCTTCACGTCCCGCTCGTACATCAACGCCTCCAACGAATCTATGCCAAATTCGAGAAGTTTTTGGTGAAGGTGCGAGAGCGCGCGAGAGGCGAGGAACGTTTGCAAAGCGTCGTCGTCGTCGTCCGATGACATCTTTATGTTCTTATTTTCAATGGGGAAAATCTCTTCATTTTTTCAACTGTTTCTCTCAAACGAAACTGCTCGGGACGGCGGAGAACAGATACACACACACACACACACACACATCATCGTAAAGTTCACGAGATTGGAACGACACAGAACAGTCAGAGAGATTCGCGTAAACTCACTCTCTGTCTCTCTCTCCGTCTCTCTTTCTTTCGAAACCGGCTTCTTCAAGAAGCGTTTAACAACAATCAGCAAACCTCTTTCTTCCCTAAAAGTGGAGGGAGGCTCTTTATTAGATACAAAAAATTTGTAAAGTGTATCAACACACACGCGCGCACGCAAACGGATAACATGAGCGAAACGCGTAAAGAACAAGACGACGACGACATGGAACGAGTGGCTGCGTTTGGATCGAGCGGAAGTCAGCGCGACGGGAAACCAGACGAGGTATGATTTGGAATTTGTTATTTTGTGTTGACCTTTTTTTCCCCTAACTTGTCCCCCTCTCTCTCTCTCTCTCTTATATAAAACAGGATCCAGATATGGCGCTCGCGCGAGTGCTTCAAGAACAAGAGCGCGCGTATTTCGCGCTACAGTTCAACGCGGAGAATACTAACGATAACAACAATCACGAGGAAGGGAAAGATAATAACAACACAAATAATTCGAAGAGCAGCACGCGGGCGGTATCGCCCTCGCGCGGCGGCGGGGACGAAGGGTCGCCGCTCGGGACGAATACGTTTTTCCGAGGGAGAGGGAGACGAGGCGGAAGAGGACGAGAAGAAGAAGACATGGACGAACCAGAGGAAGAGGGAACGACGACGAGTGAGGAAGATGAAGAAGATGAGGAGGAGGAAGAGATGGACCCGTCGGAAGCGTTGGCAAGGAAGCTCATGGAGGAGGAAGAGAGAGCGCATAGGGAGAGGATGTTGGCGTACGCCGGGGTGTCTCTGAACGCATCCGGGACGACGCAAGGTCACGTGATGGTTGAAGGCGAAGATATTCCACCGGAAGACGATGATGTGGCAGATCCAGATGACATGACGTACGAGGAGTTGTTGCAGTTAGGAGAGTGCGTTGGGAGACAAGCGACGGGCATGTCCGGATCGCAGATCAAGCAGTTTTGCACGCTGAAGAAGTTCACTCGGTCTGGCGCGACCGGCGAGAAGATCAAAGGAGGAGACGAAGAAGAGGAAGATTGTTGTTCGGTGTGTCGATGCGAGTTCGAAGAAGGCGAGATGACGTTGGAGTTGAAGTGTAAGCACGGGTTTCACGAGGAGTGTTTGCGGCCGTGGTTGAAGGAATATAAAACGTGTCCGTTGTGTAAGACGGAATGCATGTAAAAAAAAATTTGAGAGAGCGCGCGTGAAAGAATTCTTTAGCATTTACTACATCCATAATTTGCTTTATAATTAATCAAAGCTCGATACGTAAACGTTCGACGCACCTTTTGGGTCCCAGACCATTGCCGTCAATCCTGGTTTCAATTCCGCTTTCTTCTGCGGTAACACGCCATCGATGCGTACGAGTTCGAAATCTCTCTTCTTGAGCTCGTCCAAGGCGTCGGCGAGCACGCGAGCGCTTTTACCAACCATTTGCGCGCGAACTTTCAACCCTTTCTCGTTTTCTAGCGTGACGAAAAGCATTTCGAACGTTCGGTTCGTTTTTGGGTTCGTCTTACTCGATACGCCAACTTTCGGTTCGCGAGAGCACAGTTTGCCGACAATCGTAAACGGTTGCGCGTCGCTCGCTCGCGAAGCGATGGTGGCAAAATCGGTTCGAGTCGAAGAGTACAGGACGTTTCGATCGCAGCGTTCGAACCACGGTGCAGTTCTCTCAATTTTCACTTCTTGTTCTTCTTCTTTGATCTCTACTGGTTCAGTTTTGACTTTTTTGCTGTGCGGATCGACGTTCTCCGCGTTTTCCTCGTCACCCTGAGGATGAAATGGTCGCTTCCTTTCTTCATCCGCAACCTCATCGTTATCTTCACCATTTTGCTTCATCATTCCTTCGATCGCGTACCGCAACTCGTGTAAAGGGCCGTCCATGTGTCTCTTACTGAACGTATCACCGTATTTAAACGCGCCTTCGATGACTGGAACCACTTTCGAAGCGATTTCCATCGCGCAAAACTTTGAAATTTTGGAAAATCGAATAAGGAAACGCATGGCGCAAACCGAAGGATGCGGGACGCGCTCTTCTTCGAGACCGTTTTCTTTCGACACATAAAAGTGTTCAGAAGGTTTGCGAAACGATCTCGACGCTTCTTCCAAAACGCGATAGGATTGCGCGTGATTCCCTGAAATGGACTGGAGTATTTTCTGTCGAAATTCCATCGCCTGTGCCTTGGTCATCGGCGTCGCCACGACGTCGCGCGCTCGGCTTTGCGAAAAATCTTTACATCCTCCAAGACACGCCGCTATTTCCCCAGCGCAAATCTTCAGGCACGCTTTTGTGAAATATTTCACCCACGTTGGAGCGTTTTGATAGTCTCTTTTTGTTTTGAAATGTAACGGCGCCTTCTTATTTTCAAATAATAAAATAAGCGCATTGAGACACACGGAACGAATTTTCGCATCCGCGACGGCAATCGGCGGCGGTGCAGCACCTCGACCAATTGCACACACCGGCGGTAAATTCGCCTCGAGAAAATTTACGCACATTTGCCCTAGCAGCGACGAGTCTTCGCTCGCCGCGAAGAGAAAATTAGCATCGTCAAATTGATCCTCAGAGTTTGACGAGCGTTCCATGGCGGTTTCAAACGCCAACACCCAGTTCTCGCACGCGATGTTTGCAGACGGAACAGTAGCTAAGCTTCGCGCAGACCCCACGCAACTTCCCAAAACACCCAATAAGACAGCAGATCGCATACATTCTCTACTATTTCGAATGTCGAGGTTGTTATCGACGATGTATGAGGCGTCGTAAAGAGAAGCAAAGAAGCCGCGCGAAAACTTTTCTCGCGTCGCTTTCTTCGCGTATTTCCGTTCAACGCATGCGTAGCAGAGTTGTTTTAATAAGCTACAGCACGCGATGCTGTCCAAAGAGAAGAAGATGGCTAGCGATTTCGCGCTATTGATCAAACCTTCGAGAATGGTGTCAACTTGTAACGCATCCGATTCCTCGAATAAGATAGACATGAAAGTGTCGAGTGCCATTCGCAGCGCTTGGATGCGCTGCTCTACGCCAAAGAGTTTCAAGTCGGTGTTTCTCGAATACGCTGCAGACATGATCGCTTTAAAGCCAATTCGGAACGCCCTTGACTTATTTCCACTCGCACGCCCCGAGCACTCTTGCACGCGTTTGTCGTATACTTCTTGTAAAGCGTTGATGGCAGCCACCGTGGCGACCGGATTACCTCCGACTTCACAACATCGAACTAGGGATTCAACAACCCAAGAACTTCGTTTGAGGACACCAGCAGTATTTCGAGCATCCATGGCTTCGCGCTTCAGCATCGTCGACGACGAAAAGGCGTCAAACAATCGCGGGTGTCGTGCGCACGCTCTCGCTAATCTCGCTCTCGCTCGATGTAATCCGTTGGCCCGTAAAAGCGCGTTTTGTTGACGTCGTTCACCCTTCTCGGAAGCGGCAACGTCCATGGCACATAACGCCCACAACTTCAACAGCGGCGCACCGATACCTCCGCGTAAAACTGGCGTTGAGTCGACCAGTCTCGCGTACAAACGAAACGCTTTCGCGCGTTTTCTGGGATTGGCCAACTTCCAGAAATCTTTCGGCGCAAATGGGTGCGAAATTGCGAGCTCGGCTTTACCCCATGGCCACACGCCGGACTTGACGAGTAAATTGAGCGTCCTGGCCGCCGTTTCTGTAGCCGCGCGATTGACTGCCGACGAGTAACCACCGCTCTTGTCGTTCATTGTTTCTACATTTTCGTAATCATCTTCGTTCTCTCGCAACAAATCAGCAATGTGAGGCCAGCAAAATTTCGCCGACGCGTCGGCGACGATTTTGTTCTCCTCCGAACGACTTTCGAGCCAATCCCGCTCGCCTCGAGACACACACACGGAGATTAATCCTAAAGAACACTTACGGATTTTTGGTCGGAAAGGAAGTTTGGGCGAGACAAACGAACCGATGGTATTCGAAAGCATCTTGGAGCGCAAGAACGCACCGTGCGAAGGCGTAAACGCCAACCCTTTGGCGACGACGCGTAACACGGATAACGCAGCGAGTATGAGAATGTGTGTGGACTCCGTCGTTTCTATGAGTATTTTAGTCGTCGCCAAAGCAATATCTGTCTCGCGTTTTTGTAAGTGGACGGTTTCGTCCGCGACGGCGGGCGGCTGCAGTTGAGCCGCTGGATCGTCGTCGTTTTCTTGCGAGGAATCCGACAACCCGACAATGACAGATTCGTTTCGACGCGCTTTTTGGACTTCATACTCCTCCATGATTCGTGCAGTTGCATCATCTATTCGCTTCTGACACCCCTCGCTCACTGCAGGTGCGATCAAATCGCTCGCATCCATTAACGATGGATTGAGCAGTTTGCGGCTGGCTACCCAGTTTTCGCGCTCTCGCGCCAACGCAAACTCGTTACTACAAATAGAAACGAGACGCAAACAACTCTCCAGAGCGTGATTCGCGCGCGCTCTCATAAACTCACTCGTTGTTCTTTCACCTCGAACGGTATTCCCATCTTCGTCGGTGATGACTTCCATACCGTCGAATGTATGGTCTTCCTCCTCGTCGCTTACTTTAAAAACATCTAAATCTTTCCCCGACCAGTACCGCTCAATCAATCTTAACGACGCACGTAAACAAGTTGCTCGTTGCGAGACATCAAACGATTGAAATTTCTCCACGTTGTTAATGAGATCGATAATTTTCTCACGGATGCGTAAGGAGGACACTTTCTTGTGCTTTAAATACGGCGCGTATTTATTCGCACGAAGACATAACGCGTAAAACGCACGTAACTCAGACTCTTCGCTTGCAAATAGCAATGCTTCCGCACGCTCTAATGAAGAGACAATCTTCTCGTTGAATAACTCGAACGATGCTTCCTCGATGTTCCGTTTTTGGAACGTCTCGTTTGAAGGCGAAGTCAACTCAATAAACTCGCGCAAAATTTGCACTACTTCACCAGAAGTTGAGGCGGCGGCGGCGTCCAAAACGCGTCGTTCCTCTTCCACTTCTTGCGCGTCCGCTCTTTCAGCTTGTGTTTCGTCTTCGCGTCGCATTTCAGATACAGCGGCCTCGGCCGATAACACTTCTTCAGATGGGATATCCTCTGTGCTACTCGGGAAAATAGTTGTAGTGGTTGTTGTCGTAGTACTCGCTGGTGGTTGTTGCTGATTTACTTCGCCTTGTTGCGCGGGCTCCGCGGGGGGCTGCAACAGAGAAGATTCCGGGGCAGATGCCGGGTGCATTTGTCCAGGTCGATTTATGTTGACTCCGCCAGGCCCCGCACTTCGCGAAGGTGCAAAACCTCCGGTAGTGGCATTGATGTGCCTCGCACGAGCGACCGATTGAATCGCTCGACGACGTTTTCTTCGCTCGCGCCTTCGCTGAAAGAACTCCATCTCTTCACTCGTCTCGTCGTTGAATTGCGCGTCCCGCAGCTGACGCGAAGGCTCGAGTTCTCTGCCAATCATCTCGTCATCTGCATTTCTCTGGAAAGAAGTACTCTTGAACGTTTTTTTCTCGCGTTCACCGTCGTACATAATGATATCATCGTCGTCGTCGTTGTTTCCCGCTTCTTTTCCACGAATGTGGGCACCCTCTGCTGCTCCTCCTGTGTCTACTTCTTTTCCCCCCAAAACTCTGTTTTTCAAATCCAACTCGTTCCTTTCTCGTCGTTCTCTTTGTTGTTGCGCTAAAAGTTCATCGTCAAACTCGCCGTCGGACGAATCGAGCTCAGATTCGTCGTCAGAGGAGGCTGCAAATAGGAAAGCGCCGCTGTTCTTGTCGGCGAACCTTTTGAACATGGTGGTAATGGTTGCCGTTTTTTTGGGTTTGACCGTTTGCTGTTGTCGTTGTTGTTCGTCAAAAGTCGTACCATCTCCGCCAAGTATCGCGTCTTGCTCGTCCATATCTGCGTCTTCTTCTTCTTCTCCACCACCTTCTCGTCGCGTAGACGCATCGATGGTATCCGAAGTCCTCTTCGGGGGCTTTTGACGCCGTGCTTTGCTTCGCCCGTCGCCGCCATCTTCAACGTCCCCGGCATTCAGCATGTCTCCATCCTCTTCCTCTTCTTCTTCCTCATTCACAGCACCAAACGCCATTCGGACTTTCATCTCAATCTCTCGTCGCAGCGCTGCCGCTTCGCGTTCGCGTTGCATCTCCTCTTTATTTTTCCCGCTCGCTCTTTCCCCGTTGTTGTTCTTGCCAGATGAAAACTTTGTATTCCCACTACCATTCACCGCTCCTTTCGGCTGTCTTCTTTTCACGTACGCCGCCGGCAAATCCAACATCGGCGGTGCATCTTTCCCAGTTACCAACGCCGTGGTTATCAAATAGTGCGCCACGGATTGCCACCCGTATTGCTCCGCCTCTCTCGTCAACTGTTGCGTTGGAAACAAATGCCTCTTGTGTCTCAAACAATTTGCCCCAGAGCAGTTACAAATATCTCTGCACACTGGACATCTCCACTCGTCGTCTGCGATCGCTTCTTCGATATTCTCACCCATTCGCATTTCTAAACACCATCCACACCAAGACCCTCTCCCTCGCCCGCCTTCCGGTGCTTTCGCCCACGTCGCGCACTGACACGTCGTCTTCACGTCGCACGATTTCTGTCGACAAAAATGGCACGACGTGCACTCGTTACACGTCACTCCAGCCGGATGAATATCTTTGCACCACACCTTATTCGCGCGTTGGTCTCGATTCCACGGTTTCACTCTGCCGTAGAGACGATCGAAGTGCTCTTTAGTGTAATACTCTCGATTCTCGCCTTGTTCTCGTCGCAATTTCTCCAACTCGGGACCGATGCTCCCACAATTCACGCCTCGCACTTGCTGCGTCGCGTCGATCACCGGCTGACAGACGACGTTATTGTTGTTGTTGTTGTTGTTCCTCGAAGACGCGCCGACGCCTAAATCGCCTCTCCCGCGCATCTTCTTCCACTTTCGCACGTCTCTTTGGTTGCCGTTGTGTCGTCGAGGATTTCTTTCCACATCGTTGTTGTTCAAAACATTGTCGATATTATGCACGCGTTCCTCTCGATCTGCGTTTGGCTGCTGCTGCAGCAACTGCTCCTCTTCTTCTTCCTCTTCGTTGACGTCCGAGTCGTCGTCGGACGTCAGCGCGTCGTCGTCGTCGATGGTATACTCCATCATGCTCTTCGTTGTGGCGCGATTTTTCGAAAAAATGTTCGCGCGTTTGCTTCGATTTTTGAAAATTTGAAACCCTAAATATTTTTTTTTTCCTTTCCTTGAACTTCTCTCTGGTTTTGGATAAATCTTCATATTTATTGACCCGAGAGAACAACACTTCGTCGGCTTCCGAGGAGGAGCGCCGAAGAAGACGCGTTACTGAGAGAGAGAGAGAGAGAGAGAACAGAGAATCAGATAGATTCTCATATCATGCCGAGTTTTATGGGATTGTCGAGCACAAATGGTGCCGCGACTGCTTCTCTTTCTTCGAAGCAAAATCATCAACAACAACAAAAACAACAGCACTTAGGATTGGAAAGGAACGGAGGGTCTCACGCGTCCGTGAGTGGCAGAAGGAGCGCGAAAGGCGAGGTTTTCGCGACGAGGGCAGCAGCCGCGTCTTCTTCTTCGTCGTCTTCTTCTTCGAGCGAAGGACGACCGATCGTTGTCATCGATAACTACGATTCGTTCACGTACAACCTGGTGCAATATTTGGGCGATTGCGGGATTAAAAACCCGCTGGTGTTCAAGAACGACGAGAAAACGGTGGAGGAGATTCGCGCGATGAACCCGCTCGGGATATTAGTCTCGCCAGGTCCCGGGAGACCGGAAGATTCGGGAATTTCGTTGGAGGTATGCGAAAAGTTAGGCCCAGAGTTTGGCGTCTTCGGCGTGTGCATGGGTCACCAGTGCATCGGTCAAGTGTTCGGAGGCACCATCACGAGAGCGCCGTTGGGTTTAATGCACGGAAAAAGTTCCCCGGTGTTTCACAAAACCGACGTGGACACGGTGTTGTCCGGCCTGAGTTCTCCGTTCGAAGCCGCGCGGTACCACTCGCTGGTCATCAGCAACGACGACTTCCCGCACGACGAGCTCGAATCCGTCGCTTGGACCGAAGACGAAGTGTGCATGGCGGTGAAACACAAGAAGTACCCGAAGATTCAGGGCGTGCAGTTTCACCCGGAGAGCATCATCACCGATAACGGATTGCTCATCATTAAGAACTGGGTGAAGTTAATCCACGAGGTTTAAAAGAATTCGTTTAATGCAAACTATAAATTAGATGGTACCTGCACTCGTATTTCGCTTTAAAAGCTACATCCTCATATCTTTTTTATCCCACAAATAAACAAACAAACCAAAATGCGTTTGTGTTTATCCACGGCGTGCGCGTACTCCGCGCGAAGACTGACCGCGAGACCTTCGTCGTCGTCGTCGTCGTCGTTGTCGTCGTCGTATGCGCGAAGGACTTTTGCAGCAGCCGCATCGTCCTCTTCGGGGGTCAACCACGAAGGGGCGGTAAAAGTCTCGCACATTCTCGTCGACGCTTCGGAACCAGGGAAGGCGATGCTTTCGGAGTTCCAAACGTTATTGGACGGCGAAGCCGACACGTTCGAAGGGTTAGCCAGATTACACTCGAAATGCCCGTCTGGCGCGAGAGGAGGAAATCTCGGATACATTCAGAGAGGACAGACCGTTCCGGAATTCGAGCGCGTGGCGTTTTCGACGCCGATAAACGAGATTGCTTTTTGCACGACACAGTTCGGTCACCACTTGATAAAAGTGTTGGACGTGAAAGAATCCGCCAACGCCGTACCGCAAATGCAATCGATTCGAGTCGACGAGGTGAAGGAATACGTCGATGCGAAACGTTTCTCAGACGTGAATCTCATCGATTGCAGAGAAGAGCACGAGTTTGCGATTGCGAAGGTGGACGGGTTCAAGTTATATCCGCTATCGCAGGCGGAGAAATGGCAGATGACGATTGAAATGGACGTCGATCCGGAGAAGAAGACGATCGTCATGTGTCACGGAGGCATTCGTTCGGCGAAAGTGTGCCAGATGTTGTTGAGTTTAGGCTTCGAGGACGTCCATAACGTCGTCGGCGGGATTGACGCGTACAGTTCGATCGACAAGTCCGTGCCGAGATATTAGGTTAATACAAATATAGTTTCTGTAGTTATATTGCTGTTTTCTTTACAAATCATCTATGTTTTACACTCATCTAGTCATACCTTCCAGAGCAAACTTGACGTAGTCTTCTTCGCTACATTCTGGCGCGTATGGCAACAGTTTCTCGTGCCACATCTCGAAACAAAACGCGTAGCGCCCGTCGCCGGTTTTCGCGAAGAATTGAATCGGTTGACCGTTCAAATGCCGCTCGAGTTTGAGCGTCAACACTTTTCCGACGTCGAAGCTATACGAATCTAAATGTAAATAACTTTGCATGTTATCAAAGGTATATATTAATCCAGGCTCGTAGTAATATTGTTTGGCCGTCGCTGGATTGGCCAATTGTTTTACGCGTCTCGACCCTCTCGCTTGCACGTCCAAATGTTTCCCGTCTCGAAAATAACCATTGTTCCCTTCTATAATGTCGCACTGCTCGGGAATCACGAAGTCTAAAATGTTTGGCACCGTATCTTTCGTATCTACGCTCATTTGTGACACTAATCCGCCGAGCAATGCTAAGTAATACGGCTCGTCCGCGGTCACATCGCAGGCTAATCCTGGAGTGATCACCTTGAACAATTCTTGACCGGTGTAAACGATCGTCCGCGGAGGAATATTTTCGAAAGGACGTCTAAATTCACCGCCCGTTACGAGTTGATCCATCCGTATCCGTTCTTTAAATTCGCCTTGCACGACAACCTGAAACGCAATGTTGTTGCAAATCTTACCGCGCTCTACGTAAAACTCCTCCGGCGTCGCCCCCTCAATGCCGAGAAATCTGCACACGACTTTGCCTTTGAAAATATCCGTTTCAAATTCTAACGCCGTTTCCGTGTTCACGGGACACGTGTCCGTCAGCTCGTTCCATTCCGCGTCTTCTTCTTTCTCCTCTTCGTTTTCGTTTTCGTCCTCCTTCGTCTTCTTCTCACTCTTCTTCAATCTACTCCACGAATTGTTTACGCACCTCTGACTCCGTTCTCTCGGACTGGAACGAATAAATACTGGCGCGTGCGGCCACAAACGACTCTCCGGTAGCGGTCGAAATTGCGGATCGTTCTTCTCTTTTTGTTTCTCCCGCATCTCCCGCCACGCCGCTCTCGCTTCGCGTTCCGCGCGCTCTCGCTCTTTCTTCTCGTACTCTTCCTTCGTGAGCGAACTCGTCTCGTCGTCGTCGTCCTCGCCGCTCGAATAATAACCATCCTTCCTCCCACTACTCGTCGCCCCATACTTTTGCGTTCGATTATTCCTCTTCTTTTTATCTCGTCTCCTGCTTCGTCGTTCGAGCGTCACCTTCACCTTGTAATACATCCACGCCGCTTTCCTCCGCAACCGCTCGTCGTCGATCTCCGTAGGGGTCATCAACCGTCCGCACCCGAGAAAACACAGCGGCAACGTAAAAAAAACCACGCTCACATCGAACGCGCGCGCCAACGAAATCGACAAACTCATCGCAATCATCGCGCCGACGATAAAATGAAGAAAAGACCACACCGCGTGCATCGCTCGAGGAAGCGCATCGAACAACAACACGACGAGCGCGCGCACGCGAATCGATTTTTGGAACACAAAAAACAACTCTCGCGAAAGCGAGCGGGACTCTCTCGCGAACGCGTCGACGTACGAACGTAAAAAAAGGAGAGAGAGCGCGTTGGGAGTGAAAAAGCGATCGTCGTCGCTCTGTCGTCGTTTCTTCTTCGTCTTCTCGTTCATGTCTCTCTCAAAGCCGTCTTTGTCGGTTTCGCGTGCATATCTCTTCTATTTTTTCTCTGGAGAGAATTCGCGTCGTCAGACTTTTTTTCCAATTCGACGGTTACGCTTTCCTCGAAAAAGATGACGACGATGATGATGCGCGCGTCGCCGCCGCCGAGAACGACCGAAACGACGCGCCGCGGCAAAATTGGATTCCTCTCGGCGCATTTTCGAAGGAAACGGCTTTATCACTCGGGGTCGCTTCTCCGTTCAAAAGCTTCTTCTTCTTCTCCGTTTGGTGTTGTTCTTCATCCTCTGAACGACAAAGAAACGCATCATTTCGTCGCGGTGGTGGAGAGCATGGTCGAAGCGACGATGGCCTCGGCACGCTTGGCCAAAGAAGTGGACGAGAACAGAGATGTTTTTTTAGACGTCGTCGAACGGAAAGAAGATCAAAGTTTGGTGACGGTCGCGGATTTTGCGATTCAAACGCTGATGAGCGAGCGATTGAGGTCGTTAGGGGATGTGGTCGGGGAAGAGCGATGCCCCACGGAAGGGGGGACGTTTGATCGCGTGCAAGAGTTGGTCGCAAAATTCGCTTCGAGAGAGGAAGAAATAATATTCGACGATGGTGGGAACAACGGTGAAGTGTTTCCACGAGACAACGGCGAAAAGAGGAACTATTTCGTGTTGGATCCGATAGACGGCACGAAAGCGTTCGCGACGGCGGAGGAGAAGAAAGGGGGGTATAAGTTTACGGAGCAATATTGCGTCGGTTTGTCGTACCACGATGGGAAGACTGGAGACGTTTTGGCGAGTTGCTTAGCGGCACCGAGATGGGAAAGAGGGAGCGGCGTAATTTTGGTCGCCGTCAAAGGGAAAGGGTGCTTCTCAAAGGAGTTATTCGCGGAGCCGGAGGCGAGATGGAAGCGGTGTTGTTTGATGACCCATTTGAGTCCGATAAGAGTGGCGGTGTCCGAATCTGACGTCAGTAAAGCGACAACGTTGAACGCCGGATGGAAGGTTCCAAAATCAAGTTTAGATGAAATCGCGTACGGGAGTGGTTCGCTGATTAAATACGTAGCGATAGCTGTAAACGCGTGCGATTCATTCGTGCATTACAAACCGTGGACGTTTTCTATGAACGTTTGGGATCACGCGTCTGGTGTTTTGTGCTGCGAAGAAGCCGGAGCGATCGTCACCGATGGGTTCGGCAATACACTAAAGTTGCGGAAAGAGTCAAGACAGAATGAAGAAGTGTCCGACGAGAGAGGAGATGTTGATCTTAGGCGTACATTCTCTCCTAAAGGTAAAGCTATCGTCGTCGCCAACGAGGAGAGTTTGCACAAAGAGATACTGAGAGCGCACAATGCAGGCGTCGAGCAAATTAATGATTTTTCCGCGGGACTGGGAAGATAGATGTAATAGATATCAATAGTGGTAGATGCCAGAGAGGCGGTAGTGTAACAACGATAATAATAACAGCAGAGCAGCGCGGCGCAAACTTTTTTCATCCCCTCTTCTTTTTACGCCTTGAACTTTGCTTTTTGCTTGTTGATGGCATCGTGGACGTAGGAAGCGGCGAACGATATTTGGTGTCGGGATTCTAACAGATGCTGCGCGCGAATGATTGCGCGACGCAGCTTTTCATCTTCGTTGTCATCGTTTTGTCGCTCTTGTCCGAAAGTGTCTTCTTCTTCTTCTACTACTACTTCTTCTTCCTCGCGTTCCCAGGCGTGTCGAAGTAAACGGGACAGTCGCTCTCTTTCACTTTCGACTTCTCGCAGCTTATCTAAAGCGGACTGCTCGTTCGTATAGTATTGCTCGTCGTATTCCGACGCGTGAAACTGGTCACCATTGCTTCTCAATTTTTTTTCTTCCTCCTCATCGGTATCCTCTACGTAGCGTATTTTATCCGCCGCGGCCTCCAGCATTTTCCTCGCGCGTTGACTTCTCGCCGTATCGATCACGTGCGCTTCTGCTCTTCTTTGTGCCGCGCTCGTTTCAATCTTCAACCTTTGCGTTTCACACATCGCCATCTTTGCACTCGCTCGCGCCGCGTCGCAAGAAGCTCTCAACTCTTTTGCTTTGCGCTCGAGCAACTCGGCGTTTTCGTTCGAAACAGAGGCTATTTTCAAAGCCTCTCGGATTTCGCGTTGGGCTATTTTCTCCTGCTTTCGCCGTCTGTTCGCCTGTATATCTTCGTTGCGCTTGCGTTTGATTTCGTTCGCGACGTCGTCGTCGTTCGGGTCTTCGTAGAGAACTCTGTCCTCGAATTCATCGTTGTTAGTGTGTGCACCTCTGCTGTTGTTGCTTACCCTCGTATCTGGCACGATATTATCAACCACGAAGACGAGGTCGTTCGCCGAACTCGCTAAAATTTCGCGCTTCTTAAGCCTCGTTTCCAAGTTTGCAGCCATTGCCTCTTTCGCCCGCTTTGCTTTTTCCAACTGTTTTTCCAACTCGTGCACTTCTTCTCGTGCGCGGAGCAAATCGACGTTTCCGACGTTCGGATCGAGTTTATTTAACGTTTCAATCTCCATCTCGCGTTCGCGGTTCCATTTTAACACTTCCGCGCGAAGCGCCTGAATCTTCGCTTTCTCGTTTGCCACGTCGTGCTGTTCTCGCGCTAATTTTAGCTCTGCTGATTTGAGTTCTCTTTTGGCATCATCGAGCGCCGTTTGTAGCGTTTGTTTCAAAACTTTAAACTCTTTCGGTGCAGACGCCAACATCTGTTCCGAAAGAGAAACTTCTTCGTTCAACATGGAAAGCTGCCTTCGTAGCCGATCGATTTCTCTATTTATCGCGAGCGCGTCTCGCTCGTACACTTTTGCATCTCGCTCGTGTCTGTTCTTTTTACCTTCGTACAGGCGTTCGTCAGAGAGCAACTCTTGTAACAACGACGTTGATACTTTTTCACTTTCTTCGAGTTTTAAGAGATTATTTTGTGCGTTTAACCAATTTTTGCGCGACTGGTTGCTTTTGTTGCGAGTTACGGCGAGTTCTTTCTTCAAGCTCACCAGCGTGGCGTTTAACGGTCCTCCATTCGATTCACCCGTGCCTTCATTTTGCAAAGACGACGCTTTTACGCGTTCTGCCGCTAGAATGCGATCGTTGATTCGTTCTGCATGTTTGTCCAAAGCGTCTCTTTCCATCGCTAACTTTTCCAACTCTCTTCGTCCGTTCTTTATTTGCGCCTCTTTCGCCTCCGCCTCCAACGCCATGTTCTGAATCTCGATCTCAATTTCTTCAATCTCGCGCTCGGTGTCCAACATTTCTGACTCAATATCTAACTTATCCACGTCTGCCATCGCTTTCAAGTTTTCACAGCGAGCAGTCGTCGATTCGATGTCTCTCGTTTGTTTCTTCAGACGCTCGATACTTTTCGAGTCGAATTTCGCGCGCTCGTTTTTTGCAGTGATCTCGTTGGAAAGTTTGGAGACAATTTCATCCTCCAATGCGTGTTGCTTTTCTCGAAAATTTTCTCGCTCTTCGTTAACGCGATCGATCTCGCGCGATACTTCAGATGCGCGCAAACGAATCGATGCCGCCATCGCGACTAAACCATCCGCCTCTTTCCTATCTTCGTCTGTTTCTTTCGCGTGTTGCTCAGAGGTAATGCTACACGCCGAAATCAAGTCTTCGTTTTTCTTAATATCGATCAAAAGCTTCTCTGTTTCGCCATCAAATGTCTTGACGTCTTTCTTTGCCAACGCAATCTCCTTCAGTTCCGCGCTGATTTCCAATCTTACTTTGGTTTCTTCGCGTCTCGCCGCCGACGTTTCCTCGAATAACTGCCTCGCTTCTTCGTCCGTCTTCTCGCACGTCTTCACCGCAACCGCCCACCGCTCTCGTAACTTTGCATTCTCTTTCCTTTGTTTCTCAATCTCCCTCTCGCACGTTGCGTTCTCTTCTTTCATCTCCTCCGTTTCTTCCCTCGCCTGTTCCGTTCTCTTCTTCAGCGTCTCCGTCTTCTCTTTCAACTTTCTCTCTGTTTCCGTCATGTTTTCAACTCTCTCTTCTCTCTCCAAGACGACTCTCTCGTTCATCGAGACGACTCTCTCGCCTTGCGCGGTCTCTCTCATCGTGCGTTCGTACCTCGCCTCCGCTTTCACAACCTCTGCTTCTCGTTCGCGCCTCGCCCTCGCGATCTCATCCAACTCCCGCTGCAACTTCTCGCTCTTCTCCATTTCTTCTCGTTCAATCGCGCGTAACCGCTCCAGCCGCTCGTTTTCCTTCGCCATCGTCTCCTCTTCCTTCTCTCTCCTCCCGGCGATCGCGTCCACCTTTCGTTCCATCTCCATCGCGCGCTCGTTCGCGCGATTGATTTTCTTCTGATCTTCGTGCAAAATAACCGCCACTCGTTCTCGCGCTTCCCGTTGCTTCTCCGCGCGACTCGTCGCTTTTTGTAACCGAACTCTCAAAAGGTCCAAGCGCGAGCGTTGTTGCCGCTCGAGCGTTTTCTGCGCCGAAGCGAGCAACGACGCTTCCTTTTCTTTTTCTTTCTCTTCTTCTTCTTTTTCTTCTTTTCGAGCGTCTTCTTCGTCGTCGTCGTCGTCCTTTGCTCCCGCATCGCGCCGTTTTGCGGTGATTCGTGGCGGCGTCGAAGACGAAGACGAAGACGAAGACGACGGCGCAAAAAACACGCGCCTTCTTGTTCCTCCTCCCTCTTTATCCTCCGCGACGACGCGCGCTTTCGTCTCCTCCTTCAAAGGCGAAAGCGTCGGAGGAGGCGCCAAAGGCGAAGAAGAAACGTTTCTTCTGTCCTGCCCGCCTTTAAAGTTGAACAGCGCCGAAGAAGGGGTTTGCGGCGAGCGCGCCGGGAAGTCGTCGTCGTCGTCGTCGCTCATCATGTTCTCTCTCTCTCTCCGCGATGATGGTTCTCGTCTCTCTCTCTCTTCTGCGCGCCGGGGCGAGAGTCTTCGTTTGTGTGGTTTGCTCTTAGTATTTTTTGCTCGTTTTGGGTCAACGCATGTCGCATTTGGAAAAAAAAAGAGAGAGTTGCAACAAACATGCATGACAAACAGAGCGCGTTCGATATCAAATCCCCGCGCGCTCGCGAAGCCTAACGCGCGACTTTCGCGCGAGCGAGAATGGACGAGGAGAAGGAGCCCCTCTCTCTTCGAGAAGAAGAAGAACGAGAAGAACGAGAGGAAGAAAAAAAAGAAACCTCCTCCTCTACGCTGAAGGAGGCGAGTTTTATAACCGGCGATGAAAACGACGACGACGCGCGAGAAAAGACGAACGCGACGACGACTGCACGAACGACGCCACCGATGACAAAGGAGCAAAAACAGTCGCGAACGAACGAGCTCAGTTTGCACGAGCAGTGGCGGTCGATACGGCGCGCCGAGCGACGGAAAACGAGAGAAGAGAGGAAAGAGAGAAGAGAGATTGCCAAGGAGCGACTCGTTGACCGGTTGGACGAGAGGACGGAAAAATTGGATCGGGAGCTGGACGTGGCAGAAAAACAGACGAGGGCGATGGCGAAAGTGCACTTAGAAACGGCGGAGAGGATTTACGACGCCGCGTTGAAGTGCAAGGAACAAATGCGGATGGATTTGGAGGAGAGCATGCGCAAGGCGTTTACGGCGTTTGCGAAGGAATCGGAGGAGGTGAGAAAGGCGCACGAGGAGCGCGTGGCGGTTGCTGAGCGAGCCATGAAAGAGATGAAGATGCGTTTTGAAAATCAAGAGATGAACGTGCACTTTCCGAGACACGCGAGTACCATGGCGGAGATTAAAAACCAAGCGGAGGAAGAGCGGGCGAATTTACGATCTACTCTCGGCGCGAGATTGGAAAGGGTAAAGAGAGACATTATTCGAGCAAGCGGCGGTGAAAGCGAGAGACCGGTGTTACAAAATGATAGAGATGGTGTGCGAAACAGTGAGAACGACCATAACAACAACAGCGACAGCGACTCTGAAGACGGCGATATCACTGATCTCGACAAAAACGAAGAAGAAGAATTGATGACGTTCTTGAATACGGACGCAACCGCCCCTTCCGCGAGCGCGTACCATCCGAAACTCCTCCACCAACGATTCCGCCGCATCAACCGCATCAAAGACGCCAAAATCCAACGCATGGAAGAACACTTATCCAAACTCACTCGAGAACGCGAAAAGTGGCAGCGAAAAACCGCCTCTCTCGAGCGAAACCAATCGGAAGACGCGTCTCGCATCGAAACGCAAACCAGAGCCGCGTTGCGACAGGCGCGGGACCTCAGACGCGCGCGCGCCAAAAGAAGCAAAGAACGCGTCGAAAAGTTGAAACAAAGATTATCCGCCGAGTATTCTCACTCGAGCAGCGATGGCCCGAGGAACGGTTCTTCTTCTTCTTTCCTCTCGAAGAGCGACGCGTTCTGGGCGTTGCGCGACGCGTTTCATCGAGACCAACAGCACCGCTCTAAAAATTCTATTCTCTCGACGTCGTTTGCTTCATAAAAAAATAATAAAATACCGCTCACAACTAACGCACTGGTGAACGCGACCAAGTACCGCTCGCGCAGATTTTAACGCAACATTCAAACGCTCTCGCTCGCCGTGGACCTTTGACACATCCATCGCGAGACGTTTTTTGTGATATATTCGTCGCCAGAGAGATTTCATCATCGCATTCGCATAACAGAAAAGAGTTTCACACGCATCATGGCGCGCTCCGGGAAAAAACACTCCTCCTCTTCCTTCGACCCTTCTAAAGCGGTCAACGCGGCCGACGTCATCGACGACCCTCGATTCCGAGCCGCGCAACACGATCCTCGATTCATGACCATGCGGAAAGCGTCGAGGAAAGTGAAAATCGATTCCAGGTTTAAGAAGATGTTTGATGATGAAAATTTTCGAGTCGGCGGCGCCGGCGGCGAAGGAGAGCTGACGGGGAAAAAAGTGGACAAATTCGGGAGGAGAACGTCGAGCAAAAAATCGCAGAGAGAAATCTCTCGAGAAGGGTTAGAGTCGTATTACGATTTAGATGACGATGGTGAAGAAGAGGAGGAAGAAGAGGAACGCGAGCACAAAAAACCGGTAGAGGTGGACCGTCGGGACTTACCGGAGATGGACGCGGATATGCAAGCGAAGCTAGACGCGTCGAGAGATCGGATGCGAGGCGTTGGCCTCGAGGATTCTTCGTCCTCTTCTGACGACGAGGATGATGATAGCGATAGCGAGACGAGCGACGACGATGTGTTTAAAGAGTCGTCGGACAGCGAAGAGCTTTCCGACGAAGGCGTGTTGGCGAGTTATGCGGAAAGAAGGGAAACCGGGCACGAGAGTTCGGTGCCGGAACAAGAGGCGACGAAGCGATTAGCGTTGGTCAACTGCGAGTGGCAGCAAATACGAGCGGTGGACATTTTAACAATTCTGCGCTCGTTTTGCCCTTCGAGTGGAGAAGTAAAACGAGTGACCGTATACCCGTCTGATTTTGGTCTCGAGCGAATGAAAGAGGAAAACACCATCGGGCCGATGGGCACGGTTGCGAAAATCAAAAAGAGCAAATATGGAGGCAACGAATTGTCCGAGAAACGCAGGAACAAAAAGAAGCTCTCCGAATTTGAATTCGGTAAAGAAGGGAAAGAAATCGATAACGAACAGTTGAGGCAATACGAACGCGATCGATTAAAGTACTATTACGCGATAATCGAGTGCGACTCGATCAAAACCGCAAAGTTGGTGTACGAACAGTGCGACGGATTAGAGTTTGAACGGTCCTCGGCGCTGTTAGATTTACGTTACGTCCCGAACGACCAAGACTTTTCGAAGCGTGAAGTCCGCGATGTTGCCACAGACACGCCGGAGGATTACGAGCCGCCTGAATTTGAAGTGAAAGCCTTGCGAAACGCCACGGTGAAATTGTCCTGGGACGAAGGAGATCCAGCTAGGAAGAAAACCTTCGGTCGAAAAATTACCGAGGATAAGTTGAAGGATGACGATTTCAACGCCTATTTGGCATCTGATTCGGAAGAGAACACCAGCGATGAGGAAAAAGAAGAAAAGAAAAACAAAAAAAGCAAGCGGGAAGAGAGAGAAGAGAAGAAGAAATATTTAGCCGCCTTGCTCGGGAAAGATTACAAGAGTAAGACGAGTCGCAAAGGCGTCAAGTTGGATGATATCGACAAAGACGACGGAAGAAAAGGTGAAGGCGACGACGACGACGACGGCGACGACGACGATTTCTTCCTCAAAGACGACGACGACGGTTCTGCATCTGAATCCTCATCATCAGAAGAGATTGAAGACACCGCATTAGCGTCGACGAAATATGCCATGCAAAAGAAATTCTCAAACAGATACGGAAACAAATCCGGTAAGAACAGTGATTTAGGCGACATGGAAGTCACGTTTCACGCTGGTTTGGAAGATTTCGGAACAAAAATGAAGAAAAAAAAGAAAGAAGGGACACTCGGTCAAAAAGAAACCGTCGAAGAGAGACGGGAACGCGAGCGTCGAGAGAAAAAGTTGGCCGCGAAGAAGAAGAAAGAACGGGAGAAGAACGGCAAGGGAGGGAAAGAAGAAGAAGAAGAATTTGCAGCCGGCGCAGACGAAGAAACAAATGGATTCGACGATCCATTCTTTGCACAAGAACCAGATGCGAACTTTGAATTTGATAGCGTTCGAGATGACGACGATAGCGTTGTCGAAGAGAAGAAGAAATCAAAAAAGAAGAAACGAGGTACAGTAGACAACGAAGAAGATGCGAAAGCAAAAGCAGAACTCGAGTTGCTCATGATGGACGAAAATGCCATTTTAGGCAGAGGCGATGCGCAAAGCTTGAAGAAAAACAAGTCTCTCGCGAAAACAACCAAAGAAGGCGAAGAGAAAGTCACGCGCAAAACGAAGAAAGCGCGATTGGCCGAGAAGCGCAAACTTCGAGGTAAAGCCGCACGAAGAGCCGAATCCGACGACGAAATGGACGATGATATGGATGATGAAGGCAAAAAAACAATCAACGTTCAAGATGAGCGATTCGGTGCCCTTTTTGAAAACCACGAGTTTGCGCTCGATCCGACCGATCCAAGATATAAGGACGTCGAATCGAAAGCGCTCATCGCAAGCGAACGCGAGAAGCGTCGCGAAAAGAAATTGGCAAAACTTGAGAAAATTCGAGCTGAGATGCTTAAAAATGGCGAAAGCGTTACTCTGGACGAGGAAGATGATTTTCCTGGAAGTGTTGGTAAGAAGAAATCATCTTCTGGAAGCATCGGAAAGAACGAGTTGGATTCGATGATTCAAAGCTTGAAGAGAAAACAAGCTTTGGCTATGCAGAAGAAAAAATAGAATTGTAAAAAACATTTTAATTTAAGCGCATATAGATATCATTCAAGTAATGTGCGTGTTTCTCTCTCTTTAGCAGTGTTTCTAAGGGTTTATTAAGCTAATTTTTATTCATTCTTACTTGCGCATCCATCGCCAATTGCAGATTGACTTTCCCACTATCTGTGACCATCATCGAAATAGGCATGTCGAGATCGCCGCTCGTAAAAATACCGTCATTTTTCGGTGGCGACGGCGGCGGAACATTCTGAGGCACGTTTTGTGCCAAAGGGACCGGTCCCTGGGTCGTTGGTGTTGGTATTGTTGCAGCTGTTTCCGCCAGTGAACCTGTTGGTGGAGCAGTTGCCCCTGGATTTGATGCATCTGGTGGTTGTTCCGGTCGACCAGAAATCGTTGGGGGTGCTGCTGTCGTCGTCGTAGCCGCCGCCGCCGCCGCCGCCATCATGGGTTGTTGACCAACTTGCATTGGAGTTGTCAAAGAAGGTTGCATTTGTGTCAAAGCTGTCCCCGCCGTTGCCCCCAAAACTGACATGTGCGCTGCACCCATCGGCACTCCGTTCGCCGCCATCGCCGCCTGGGTTCCTAAACTAGGTTTTCGTCCCCTCTTTTTTGGTCCTTCAAGATCTTTCAATACGCAGTCTTGATGATTCTCACAATACTTTGTCGCGCCGAATCGGAATTTCGGGCAGTGCCATTGCGTGCTCTTTTTACAACACCTTTGATCATCTGGCGCCGGCGCCGTTTTTTCGGCCGGTTTGCGCGGTTTCCTAATTTTTACCAACTTTGGTTCTTCTAAGCTACCGACCGGAATGTCAAGCGAGAGATTGCCAACGGGTTCCGGTGTCGATTTCTGAGCCGCTTCTGGTGTCATTGCTCTCTTGTGCGCTTCTTCAGCGGTGTTCTCTGGATACGGTCGTTTCTTATCATTCGCGTGTGATGTGAGGGCTCCCAGTGCGCCGTGGAGTATGTTTCTAGAGACGACTGGTTGTTGCGGCACTTGCGGCGAGTGTTGCACTATCTGATGCGCAAGAATCGGTTGAGCCAGCGCTGCGTTCGGTTTACTCGCTTGTGAAGTCTTTATCAAACCATGTGCGCGACAAACTTTTAAATGCGCGGCGTGTAACGCACTTTTCAAATCTCTCGCCAATCTGTGCCCAGGTTCTAAACCGCAGCTTAAGCGTAAGAGACCCGCAGGACATTGGCTCCAAGGATATGCACCGCCTTCTACTGAAGCCCGATGCTCAATTAAAGACTCAGGACCTCCTAAAGAAGTTGCTGGTCGCCAAATTTTGGTTAATGTCGCCGTCGTTTTTGCCATTTCAAATGCAATGTTGTGCATCTTGATTGCATGTGAATCCGGCGCTGGAGGCATATTAGCACCTCCTCCTCCTTCTGTCGTCGTCGTCGTCGTCGTCGTTGTTATCGCGTTTTCTTGTTTATCCGTTTCTTTCCTTGGTGTTGAATCGTTGATGTCGATATTTTTCGCACCGTTAGTTTCGCCGTTGTTATTTGTCTGGGGAGTAGCGTTCTCTGATTCCATCGCCGGTTTAGCATTCTGATCTGGTAAAATCGGCGTGATCACAACAGACAACATCCCGCCAAACATTTTCTGGTTCTTTCCGGCTTGTTGTTGCTTCGAAATCGCGTGATTTACGTGTTCAGGCAAACCTGGATATAACACCACTAACTTGAACCACGGCGATATTGGAAAACTCGTTGTCGATGTCATCGCAGCGGCGCTCATGTTTTGTTCGCCCGCACTCGGCACCACCTTTTCACCCTTCTCTCCTTTAAACGTAAATTGCAGCATCGACTTCGCCACGTGCATTCCATTTTCAGATGCTTTCGGCACTCTTAAATGCAACGTCCTCATACCTCGCGCCAGTAAGAAGCAATCAAACGCGGACAACACCGCCCCACCAGTAACTCTCGCTTCTTTAATCCTCTTCCAATGCTTGGAAGTCCGATCTTTACAACTCACCACCCCAGCTAACACATCCGAGTGACCGTTCAAATATTTCGAGCACGAGTGGAGAACAAAATCTGCGCCTAATTTTAACGGTTGACAAAGCAACGGCGTCAACACCGTCGCGTCCACGAAACTCGTCACTCCGTTCTCGCGGCACCATCCCGTAACCGTCGCGATATCTAACACTTCCCACGAACTATTCGCAGGCGTTTCGATCCACATGAACTTCTCGTGTGCGCTCTCCGCTTCGCACGAGACCATCTCTATGGCTAATTTTAAATATTCCAACGAACTCTCGTCCGTGTCGTACTGCACGATTCGCACGTGCTGCCGCGTGCACCACTCGCGAAAGTATTTTCGGTTTAAAAAGTACGATCTTCTCGGGAAAAACACCACGCAGTCCGGAACGAACAGCGCGTTCATGATCGCACTCACCGCGGCCATGCCCGAAGAAAACAAGCAACTCTCTTCTGCTTCGTCCAACTTTGAAAGCACGGATTCCACGACGTGCAAAGACGGGTTATCCGCGCGTGAGTACACGAAAGAGTGTTGTTGTTGTTCTTCTCCTCCATTCGAATTCGTGCGATGCGCGCGGTACTCATCGTCTCGGGAAAACGTCGTCGAAGGGTGAATGGATGGGACGAGAGCGCCCGTGGATGGCGACTGGTAGTTGGACACAGAGCTGCACAAGAGCGCGGCGTGTTCCAAGTCCATCTTTGTGTTTGTCTTGTGCGCGTGCAAACTATGTTCTCTCTCTCTCTCTCTCTTGAGGTGTTCGAGACAGCGTCAAGTTTGTGTGGGATTTTTGTAATGCATCCAAATTAAAATGTGCGTAGGATGAAAAATTAAAACTGAACGCGTTCGCGGTCTATCTACAATTGCGAGAGACGAACATCATCGTCATTCTCATCATCACTATTCGTTCCAAAGCGCCGAGGCGCTCGGACCAGTCGCGCAGGGAAGCGCGCTTTCTGTGCTAAAATATTCTATGGCTACAGATTCGAGTTTTCTTCGTTGTTCTGACGCTACGTCGTCGTCGGCGGCGGCTTCGTCGTCGGCGGCGCTGCCTCGCCTTTTCTTCTTCTGGACGACGACGCTGCTAAAAGCAATATCGTTCTCGTCGAAGTTCGTGTTCGTATGGTAGAGAAGGAGATCGAGTTTCTCGATGTGTTTGATTTTCAGGAGCGCACACGCGTCTGTTTTCTTCATTTTCATTCTGTTGTGACTGACGTTTGAACGCGATAGGTATCGAGCCCGGAGCGGGTCCAGACACGCGTACAAACAACAGAACTCGAAAAACGTGAAGGACTCGGAGCCGATCGATTTGAAGAAAGAGACGTATTTACCCGCGTCGACGCAGACGGAGAGATGCATAGCTCTCGAAACGAGGACCGAATTCAACACGTCGAGTTCAGCCGCTCGAAAATCGATGTTGTCAAGTTTGGAAGAAGTGGATGATGGTGAGCAACTTTTTTCTTCCTCCTCTTCTTCTTCGATTTTCGCCGAGAGTCTGAGAAGCAATCTATATGCCAAAACCTCTGCTTTCTCCTCGAGCGAAACGTACTCGGCGCGTTCCGTGCACATTGAATTATACGTCGCCAATGACTTCCCAAGTTGTTCTCGAAACATCCTCGCCATGGAATGGTCCTGTCGCGCATCTCGCTTCATCTGCCGCGTCATCTGCGCGTACTCTCTCGCTCTTTCCTTTTGTTTAATCAAATAGTCTAACCGAATCAACATTCTCACAAGCATTCGCATAATTCTCCTCGCTTTAGGACCACACGCCGATTGCGCGGTCACGTCGCCTCGAATCGCTCGAGCTCGATCCCAAACGAACCACGCGAGCGAAGAAAACGCCTCGTCGTTATCATCATCGCTACCCAACAACGTAACGTTCTCCTCGATAACATTTCGCAACCTTTCTAAACTTTTCTCGATCGCCTCTAACGTCCTCACTTCGTCCGGATTCTTATTAAACGCGCGCGTGTATCTTTTCATAATCATCCGCCCGTCTTCACCTTCAAACCTCTTGTCAAAATCTAATCGAGACAGTCGCATTTCCCGCTCCTCTCTCGGACAAAATCCATCGCATCTCGCGACTAATCGCGAACACTCCGGTTCCGAATGCTCCAGTTCTTCGCCTTCTTTCTCGTCCATGTCGTTCTTTTCTTCCTCTTTTACCACTTCTTCTTCTTCTTTCCCTTGAGTGGCTACGATACCTAATTTTTCAAACTTCCCCGCGACAGTTTTCAAAGAAGAAGACGACGCAGATGATGGCTCTCGACGACAACGATTATTGGAGAAGCCCGTCGTTTCCTCTTCCTTATTCTCTTTCCGAGAAGAAGAGGGAAGATGCGCGGGGGCATCGTTGTTTCCACCACTCTCTGTCGTCGTCGTTTCTGCGTTGTTCGAACGACGAATCGTCGCGTCTTTCGCCTGCGCTTGTCCCATAGAGCGTAACGGTTTTCTTTTGAAGTCTTTTCAAGGATGAAAATGCGTCAAAACACACTCACACACACTCTTCTTCTCTACGAACGCGCGACCCGCGCGCGCAGGCGCGAGAAGACGACGCTCGTCTCGAAACCTCTCTTTTTTTTATGCGCGCATAACTCAAACGATACTTTCGTCGCACAGAGATCGATACCACGAGGAGAAAACGACGCGAAATGATGACGGGCGTCGAGTTCTTGGCATCTCAAAACCATTACGGGGAAAAAAGTGGAGAAACGTCGTCGTCGTCGTCGTCCGTGCGGAAACTGGCGAGCCTCGTGGGCGCGCCGAACGCGAAGAAAAGACAGTCGATGTGGATGCAACTTTTAAACATCGAGTTTGAGTCGATTTCGCAGGTGCAATTCGCCGCCAACGAGCGAGAGTGCGAAGAAGAAGAAGAAGAGAAGGAAGACGCGAATCAGCAGCAGCAGCAGCAGCAAGCGAGAACGATATCGGCGGATTGTGAGCGGTCGTATTTTGACTTGGAAGAGGAAAAAGAGAAGCAAGGGGAGAAGAGAAGAGAGTTGGAGAGATGTTTGAGATCGGTTTTTGGTGGGAAGAAGATACACGGTGGATTGAGATATTATCAAGGGTTTCACGCGGTGGCGCAAGTCGTCCTATCGGTGGTCGCGGAAGGCGCGGAGGGAGACGATTCCGAAGAAGATACGAACGCGAAGTATAAAATTGCGTGCGCAATTTGCGACCGGTTGGCGTCGTTTAGTTTGCGGGATAACACGCGAATGACGATGTATCCAACCGTCTTAACGTTACGAATAGTATTAGCTCGAGTAGTAGAACTGGCTTTCGAAGAGGACGAAACGTTGAAAGAAGCCGTCGCGTTCGGCGCGAAAAAACACGAATATCAATTCGCGTTGCAGAAAGTATTGACGTGGCATTCAATGTCCGCAGACGGCAACAAGAGGAGGTTGAGTAGTGCAGATAGTATTAGCGAGAGAGAGGAAGAGGAGAGCAGAATGGAGTGCGTAAAACGCCTATTTGATCTATTCTTAGCGACGCATCCGCTGATGCCGGTCTATTTGACCGTGGCAGTTTTACTGCGAGAACGAGAGAGCATCATCGGAGCGAGACACGAATTCGACGACGAGGACGTGATGTTTTCGTTCTTGTGTCGCTTAGAAACCATTCCGGCTTTGACAAGTTTCGAAGACAAAGTCGAAGGAAGCTCGGAAGACATCGCCGAGGCGCAAAATGTTTCCGAGCACGAAAAGAAGAAAAAGATGAAGCAAATGATGCAAAAAGTTCGCAGCGTTTCGTTCGGTTCGTCCTCGTCGTTAGCGAACATGTCGCCGCGAAAGCGACACAAAAAGCGAGAATTAAAAAAACGGCAGCTCCAAGCCGTCGACGCGTTGTGTCGCTCGGCGTTGAAACTCTTCAGCGACTTTCCACCGACGCAAATCTTGCGCTCGAATGAAATGAAGACGACATTCAGCGGTTCAAGTTTCGATCCAAACGGTCGGTTTCCACCGCGATACATGTTCGCGAATCTCCCATCTCCAACCCCGCGCGAGGACAGAATCAACAACACCGAAATCGACGAAGACATCCACATCGGTGAACAAATCGAAATTAGAAAAGCCGCTCGATTAAAGCGCGCGCGCCTCGCCAAACGCAAACTCTTCGCGCTTCGACGACGAGTGCACGCGTTGCCTTTCGCCCTGAAGATGGTCTTGTTTTTACTCGCGTACGCAAACTTTTGGGAGAAAGTGAGCTTTATCCACCGCGATCTCGCGTACGGTCCGGATATCCGCATCCGCGTCCCGCGCTCCTGGTCTGCGGCCATTTTAGAGTTTCTCGTTAGCGTTTTTTTGCGTTTATCTAATAAGTAATCCACAAAAAGTAAGCGCGCGCGAAACACACGCACACACACGCATTCCTCGTCGCACTCTCTTTCGAACGCGCGCGCGTGACGACCTGGTTATAAATCTCTGAACATGTTTCGTCGGCGTTTCGCGTTCCTTCTCTTCGCGTGCGTGTTTGTAGTGCACAACGCGCGTTACTTCGCGGCAGCGGAAGACAACAACAAATGCGCAGCCGAGAAACAGAAAGAGTCCATCGACAGAGCGATGCGTTCGAGAATCTACCGGAAAAAAGACGGCGAAAACAACGAAGATAGCATCACTCGCGCGTTGGCGAGGAAAGAACAGCGATCGATGTTTGATTTTGAATCGCGGTGTGGGTGTCTGGCGGAGGAGGAGATTCGGAAAAATTTAGGCATCGGAGAGGAGTCCAAAGAGGAAGAAGAGGAATCGAGCGACAGAGAGCGACATTTCTCGTGTCGAGAATTTCTGGAGAAATACGGCGATTACGTCTCTTGGAGGAACCGGGTGCTGTCGAACGACCCAAAATACGAGCGAGAGCGGAAAGAGGCGAAGTATTTAGTCGTTAAAACGGCGTGGTATGGACTCGGATTAGGGCACATGGGGAATACCGTCGCCGAGTGGTTGGCGTTTGCGATGCAAGTAAAACGGGTACTCTTCATCGAAGAATTGGCGGAATGGAACGTTTTAGATTATTTCGAGGGACATTTAGGAATGGATTTGAGATACGGTGAGGATGAGGAGAGGATGTTAAGAGAACGCGTGGGTGGGAAAGGGAAGGAGGCGATTTTGGCGCTGGGCGCGCTCGGCGCGGACGAGAGTACGTGTAGGAAAGGGCACTGTCGAGCGCGGTCGTTTGAGGAATCGAAGACGTGCAGAGAGCATAAAGATGAGGATGGAGCGAAACCAGAAATTTGCGACGGAGAAAAAGTGTCGTGCGATTCCGCAGACGTTGCGGGCTGGCAGTGCGAACCGTGTCTACAGTGCGCTTCGGATTTATTGCATAACGCTAAATGGGTAACGATTCACTCGGATGCTGGAATTAAGCCGCCAAGTTTGATTAGCGATCCAGATTTGAAGAACGAGGAATTGAGACGTTACATATGGCAGAGTGGGAACTCAGACAAGCGAGATGGAGATTGGGATGTGTTCAATGCGCTGACGACAATGGTCGATAAACGTCGTTCTTCTCCAAATCAAGATGCGTATTTCCCAGCCGACGTCTCGCAACATCCGTGTTTACGATGCGCATTTTTCGCGTTGATACGTCCGAGAACAGAGTTGGCGGACGCGTGGGGTGCACTTTTAGGCTCGAAAGCCGCCGATTCGAGTCGGTTACAGTGTTTGAAAATCCGTACGGGTTATCCTGAAAGTGCCAACTGCTTCCCAGACGACACTCCGAAATCGGACGTTTGCATGGACCAAGTTTTCTCACATCCAACGTGTTCAGTTTCCTACCAGTTTCACACGGCAGTTCGTTTAGTGTCGCGAACGGATCGAAACAGACACGTGACCATTAAAGAAGCGCTGAATTGCTTGGCATCTCACAAGAACGCCACCATTCACGTTGCTACAGATGCTCCGGTTGTCGCGGACTACGTTTCCCTCTTTTCACCTCGAAACAACGCAAACATTTTCATCGTGCCAGGCACAGGTGTCGATTTGAACAACGGCTATCGTGATAACCAAGTCAACTCGTTCCGGGACAAAATGAAAGTGGCGCTTGATTTTTATGTCCAAGGGTGGTGCGATGACACTTTAATGTTGTCGCCGAGCGAGTACTACGTCTCTGCTGAAATGCGAACGATGGTACCAAAAAAGTTCAGAAACGACGACCATCATCCAACGTTGTGCGAGGATGTTTTTGGTTTTAGTACGACGTATAACACTAAGGAAACGAGCGCGTGGTCGCATGCGCCTACTTGGGAAGAGAAAGGATTAGAGGCGAGGTCGAAAGCGAAGGATCTTGAGTGTTATTCGGGCACAACGCAGGAGCCAATCGCGGCGGTCCAAAACACAGGAAAGGTTTCGGTTGGCGCAAAAACCGACGACGAGTTGAAAAAAAATACGGAAGAGGCTTCAGTCGCGAAGAAGGAAGAGTCTTTGCAAAACAATCGCGGGAATGAAGGTGAAACGACAAAGGTGGTGGAAATAGACGCCTCGACTGGCAAGGAAATGCATTCTGAGGGACTGAAAATGGATGACATCGACCCGGAATTCTTACCAAAAGACAACGCTAGCGAAGCCATTGAATCGCGCGGAGAGCACGAAGGACAAGAGGGAAATCAAACTCTGACTGAGGAGGAAAAGAAATGGCAGCAAGACGCGCACGACGCCGTCATGGCTACCATCCGTACCCACGAGCAAAAAAGCAAAGAACTCGTTGAAGGAATGGAAAAGGTACTCGATAAAGAAGCGATAGATAGAGATCTTGGCTCAGAAGTGCGAAAACAAAACAGTGCAAAGGAACTTCGTCGCCGACGCGCGCACCCTTTGAATGAGGCGCTCGAGAAGAGACGCGCCCAACGTGAGGCGAAGAAGAGAATCAACGATATCGCCTCGAACTACGACCGGATTCTCGAAGTTGAAGAAAAACGCCAAGTCGCAAAAGATACGATGTTCAAGCACGCTAGCGAAAAGGAAGACGATGCAGTTGAAAGTGAAACAGATGAAAAGGGAGAAAATGATATCGTCGGCGAAGTATCAAAAATCGAACGCAACGAAGACAACGAAAACGAGCTCGAGAAAATATCCGAACTCGAAAAGATGCCGCTCGCGGAACCGAACATCCTCGTCGACATCGCGAACGCGAAGAGCCATTCACCCATCGTGAACCTCTTTTCGCCAGACAACTTCGGAACCTTCTTATTTCTTGTGTTCGTCGTCCTCTTCCTCGTCGTCCTCGCGGTCGTTCGCAGGAGACGAAGGAAGAAGATGTTACTGGCGGCCAATCGAGCCTACCTTGAAGGAAGGAACTTCATAGTGTAGTAGTAAAAAGATATTTGATGTATTCGCGTTCGCTTTCGTATATGTATACCGATTCCTCGACAATTTTTACCCTTCTTTTCCTTCTCGAAACCCACAAAAAAAAACGAACGCACACAACACGCCGCGCGATGTCAGCTCCATCTGCCACGGACCAAGCTAAACGCGCTCGAGTTGCCTCTCGGCAGCTCCAATCGCTGACCACCGCCCAGCGCGACCAGCTTTTGAAAAACATCGCGTCTTCGCTGGAGCGAAACGAATCGAAGATAACGTCCGCGAACAAAGAAGACATCGACATCGCGACCAACTCCTCCGACATCGACCAAAACTTAATCGCGCGATTAAAACTGTCCGCGCAAAAGATTAAGAACTTATCGGACGGGTTGCGAGCGCTGAGCAACATGGACGAACCGATCGGGAAGCTTTTGGAGCAGACGGAAATTGCAAACGGGTTAGAGTTGAGCAAAGTGACGAGTCCGCTGGGCGTTTTGTTGATCATTTTCGAGAGCAGACCGGACGCGCTGGTGCAAATATGTGGTTTGTGCATTCGCACGGGAAACGGATTGCTCTTGAAAGGCGGGAAGGAAGCGTCGAATTCGAATAAGTGTTTACACGAGATCATCGTGAAAGAGTTCGATAAGTTTAACGTCGACCGGGCGTGCGTGAGTTTAATCACCGGCAGAGAAGAGATTAAAGAGTTGCTCGGTTTACACGACGTTATTGATTTGTGCATTCCGAGAGGCGGGAACGCGCTCGTGACGTACATTCAGAATAACACAAAGATTCCAGTGTTAGGACACGCGGATGGGGTGTGTCACGTGTATTGCGATAAGGATTTGGACGCGGATAAAGCGTGCGAAATTATTGTCGATTCAAAGACTGATTATTGCGCGGCTTGTAACGCCATGGAGACGTTGTTGATTCACGAGGATTTAGTTAAAACAAACGTGCACGAAAAGCTATTGGGCGCGTTGAAGAAAGCAGAGGTTGAATTGTTTGGCGGCGACCGAGCGAGTAAAGAGTTGAGTTTGCCTTTGTGCGAGAAGAAACGGTTAGAGTACGGAAGGTTCGCGTGTACGGTGGAAATCGTCAAGAGCATGGATGAAGCGATCGATTACATTCACGCGAACGGTTCCTCGCACACGGATTGCATTTTGACGATAAATCCGTTGACTGCGGAGCAATTTTTACAAAGGGTCGACTCTGCGTGCGTGTTTGCAAACTGCTCGACGCGATTTAGCGACGGTTTTAGGTTCGGTTACGGCGCAGAAGTCGGCGTGTCTACTTCCAGAATTCACGCCCGAGGTCCAGTTGGCGTCGACGGTTTGTTAACGACGCGTTGTCTCATGCGAGGTCACAACCAGTCGGTGAAAAAAGATACCGGAGTAGAATACACGCACAAGAAAATCAAAACAATCGGGTTAGGTAGAGGTAACGAGAAACACGAAAAAGCGTTGCAAGGATTGAAACTCGCCACCACGGTCATCACAAATGTGCTGATGATCATGACGGCGATCAGTAAAACGAAGAAACCGAAAGCAGAGAACGATAAGATCAAAAACAACGTCTCCTCGGGGAGAAAGAGATGAGCGAGTCTCGTCGTTCGCGCGGCGAGGGAGAAAGAAGGAGATAAAAAAAGCGACGAGATCAGCGATAATAATACTAAAACAAACACTTGACCAAACCATCGATATAATATAAACGCTATAATACTACACCATCTTACTATTTCAGTACCGATCGACTTCCAGCGCCGCGCGGATGTTTCGACTCTCGTAGAGCGAGGTTTCAGCAAAGAAAATTAGGGAAATCTCATTCGTCAAAACACGAGCACACGCCGCGCGCGCGCACACGAACGCGCGCGAGCGAGAAAGAACAGAGAACAGAAAGACAAAACGAAAATGATACACTTCGCGCTTCTCTTCTCCAAGCAAGGCAAAATCCGCCTCTCCAAATACTACGAGCCGTACAGCCAACAGTCGCGCTTAAAGCTTCAAAGAGACGTGATGAACCTCATCCTCCCGAGACCGTCGCGTTTGTGCAACGTCGTCGATTACAAAACGTACAAACTCGTCTACAAAAGATACGCGAGTTTATATTTCGTCTTTGCGGTGGACGCGGACGATAACGCGTTGATTACTTTGGAAAAGATACAACACTTTGTAGAAATATTGGATGCGTATTTTGGAAACGTGTGCGAGTTGGATTTGATTTATCAGTTCACGAAGGCGTATTACGTCCTGGACGAAGTGTTCGTCGCGGGCGAGATGCAAGAGAGCTCGAAACGACTCGTCGCGAGACTGGTGAGCGAACAAGACGCGCTCGTCGAACAAATGAAAGTTCAGGACGAATAATATAGTTATTATTACACATCAATCAAAACGCTCTCGCGAGCGCGCCGAGAGAGAGACGGAGAGAGAGAGAGGGTCCGCGGTCTCCTCGCGAAGCGGTTCTAGAAACGTAGAAAATATATACACGTCTCATTGTAAAACAGTAGCAGTACAGCAGCGAATCTTTCTTGTTCACTCGTCGATGTTACTTTAATCTCTCTCTCTCTTTCGCTCGGATGCGGGCGGGTAAAGCGATCCGGATACGACGCGCGTCGCGCGCGCGTGTTGTTAAAACTCTGAAATTTTTCGAAAGCTCTCCTTCTCCTCACAAAAAAACATCATCGCGCGCGATGCCTCCCCGGGCAACGGCAACGACTCGCGGGCAGCAGCAGCAGCAGCATCAAAACACAAATAACAAGAGAAGACGCGCGCTTTCGGATGCCTCGAACAACGTGAGTCTCGGTAGCGCGGCAACGACGGCTTCGAAGAAAACGACGATTTCGACGCGTCGGAAGTCGCTTCTTCAACCGACACTTCTCGACGACGACGATGCGAAGAAGAAGAACCCGAAGAATAAAACGATAAACGAAGAGACAAACACGACGGAAGAAAAGAAGAGAGATAATAAAGTTCTCGAGGAGCTCTTGAAAGAGCTGGACGTCGAGTGTGCGTTTTAAATCGTTTCTTTTGCGTTCGCATTCGCGCGCGATGCAGAGAGAGTTTTCCCTGTACATTTTTTCTCTTTTTTTTTCTCGCTGTGGCTCTTTTTTCCCCCTTTGTTCGAATTTGAGCACTTTAAGTGCCCAGAAATAGAAAAAACAACGCTGACCTACTTCTCTCTCTCTCTGTTTCTGATCTATTGAATGCGAATAATAACAGTCCAACGGAAGATAGACGAAGTGCGCGCGCGAACGCTCGCGGCGGAGGAGGCGATTCGAGTGGTGTTTGATGCGCACTCGAAAAGGTTGAGTAAGATAGCGAGGAGTAAACGCGCGAGGGATATGAAAGGGTACGAGGAAAGCGCGTTTGCGATTGCGAGGAGGGAGATTGTCGAGGACGCGGAGAGGATGGCGACGGGGGGTGTTGAGAGAGGTAGAGAAAGTGGCGCGGCGAAGAAGAGAAAGGCGAGTAGCGGAGAGGGTGATGTTGGGGGAAAAGGCGTGGGCGAAGCAAACGCGGATGCGGCGACCGCTCCTCCTTTGGTAGAGACGGCGAGTGTAGAAGAAGATAAAGAAGAAGAAGAAGATAAAGAGACGACGGTTATCGAGACTTTGATTACAGAAAATGTAAACAAAGTGGAAGAGAAGAAAGAGGAAGAGAAAACGGAGGAGCACCGAAACGATAAAGAGACGGAGGAAGAAGAGTTCTTCGAACCGTCGCTGGTTTTAAAAACGGATTCGGGGACGGAGTTGGATATAAAAAATTTCCAAAGCTCTGCAGACGTCGCACCCGAGCAAAGAAGATATCTGACGTTTTTGCAAAAGCATCTGAGTGTCATCTTAGGCGTCGGAAGTCGCTCGTCGGACTGAAAAATGTACTATTATATAATAAAGCGAATATTTGATGCGCTACGTGACGATATTTCGACGATATTTAGCAAAGCAAGGTAATACTAATAAACAAGAATTTAATAACGATCAAACAGACAGCGTGCCTTTTGAGGATGCCACTGCTCCCGCGCGTCTCGGGTCGATCGACTTACACTGTTTTAAGCACGTCCCAAACGCTCTCATCGCGGCTTCGGCTAAATCTTTATCCGTCGATCCTTTTTCTTTGGTGACCACGTGCACAGTCATCTGGCCGTTGAAAGTAACCGACATGAATAAGTGCTCGACCATCTCGCAACTCAAGTCGCCAATTGAATCGCTCGCAAAATCTAAATCGTACCCTAAATACGGACGGTTTGACAAATCCATGATTACTTCCACTTCGCTCCCGTTTACGGACGCCGAACCGCTGCCCATGCGATTACATCCAGCTTTATTCCCCAACGCTTCGTTCAAGCACTGGCCTATGGTGATGGCGACGTCTTCGGTCGTGTGGTGATCGTCAATCCACGTATCCCCCGATGCGACGCATTTCAAAGTGCCAAATTCCGCGGTTTCTGCTAAAGCATTGAATAAACCGTCTAAGGTTTCAATCCCTGTGGAGATTTCCAAACTACTATTCGCGCCGTATTTCTTATCTAAATCGAGCGCTACGTCGATGCTCGTCTCCTTCGTGCTTCGAGCTCGACTCGCCACTCGACTGATAGTGTCGTTGTCACCCCCGCTACTATCCAATTCATCCCCAGACGTCCCTTCGATTTCATCCATGAACTTCCTCAAACACCTCGCGAAACTCTTAAACGTCGCCTCGACGATGTGATGCGCGTTATCGCCTCGATGTTTTTCCAACCGAATGGTCAATCCCGAGTGTTTCGCCACCTCTCGAAAAAATGTCTCGGTATAAATCGTCGGATACACGCCAATATGCGTTCGATTTCTCGGTCCGTACGGCGCTAAAGAGAAAACCTTCAGCTCACCGTCTTTCTCCGAATCGAATTGTTCAATCAAACACGACGCGTACGCTTCGTCCAACGGCGCCGCGAACCTCGTCCCGTTCGTCCGCCCGTTCGCGGCGAACCCGATTCGACCTTCTGAACAGAGCATATACTTCAAAGCTTTCCCTAGCGCCTCCCCAGCCGCCGTAAACGTCGCCTCCGCGTCCACATCCGACGCGTATTTCGCCGTATCCGGTTCGCACGTAACCTTCGCGCCTAAATGTTTCTTCTCGACCACCACGGAAACCCCGAGCTGCGCGTGGGTCGTTAACTGGTCAATCATGTGGTCCAAAAAAGGTTGCCCGGTTGCAATCGTCCCGCGTTTGCCCAAGTTCTCGATCGAGCTCGTCGCGGACAAAGTGTTGTTCTCGTACATCGACGACGACCCGAGGCCGACCGTGAACGGAGAGTCGACCGTTGTCGTCGCGCGAGGAACACCGAAGCTTTTCGCGTTGTTGTTGTTGTTGTTTTCCCGGCGACGACGACGACGACAAAACGTCGCCGAAAGCGCGCGTTGTTTTCGCTGAAGGAAAGCTTCCCCACGAAACGGAAACGACGACGACGACGACGACGGAAACGACGACGAGTCGGCGCGGCGCAACGGCGGCGTTGGTTTCATCGAGAGCATCGTGTGTCTATAAGTGCTTTCTTTTAAGTCGAAAAGTGAAG
>Ga0181599_1000123_pt1 | contig 70911 bp, 54 predicted proteins | sample 041ome_3_FD_148658 | JGI IMG/M metagenome (GOLD analysis project Ga0181599, IMG submission 148658) | Coastal salt marsh microbial communities from the Groves Creek Marsh, Skidaway Island, Georgia - 041405US metaG (spades assembly) | ecosystem: Environmental > Aquatic > Marine > Intertidal zone >...
GCCATCATCATCGCGCTTTCAAAAATCACCAATCGCCACAAGCATTCACGCACCCGTCCCCGGTCGGTTCGCGCCTCATAGCCCCGCTTCCTTGCGCTCACACCGACCTAACAAAACTCTTCATCGATCCATGCAATCCTAAGCCATGACCGAGCCGTGTGCGCGCTGTCGACTGCCGTCAAAGGCGCTTAACCTTAATCGATGCATGTCATTTCAACCAACCGTCGTAACATTTTTGGGCACAACTCGCAGACTCGCAGTCCGGGAAATCACCTTAAATAAGGACCTAAACGCGCCACATGTCCGATCGACTTTGTGAACCCGTTTGACCAATGATGACTCGGCAAGTAGGTATTGAACGTGACATTCTTGACGCGACGTGCGCGACAACGCGTTATTTGTGAGACTTTTCAACGTGATCGAGTGATACTATATGTTTTCTGTCATCTGACGAAGTTTCGTGAGATTTGACGTCGACTTGACGGCGCGGTGGATTAAAATGTGCGCCATTTTGTGTTTTTGGCGTGTTTTGGAGTTTCGTGTGCAAGAGTCCCTCGGTCCGTTTGGGTTGTGAACGGTCAGATGTCAGGGAGTGCGTCGACACATAGCTGTTCCTCGAATGGAAGGAATGAGTTTGGATAAAGCCCGAGCTTTTGTTGGGGGTAGTGAGCTCTATTATCGTTTACAACCCGGAGACCAGCAGCGTTTGTTGTTCACCCCAGTTCCTACTTGGTCGTCACCATTTTCACCTTGTAGCGGATCCTGCCTAAAAATACACCTCGAAGAAGACAAATTGTGCGATTGGAAAAAGAAAGACGCACATTTTGAGTCATGGCCGCACTCGCGAAGACACTGCTCTCGCTCGATCACACCCGACAGCTCGATTGCTGTAGTTTCCTCTATATTTTCGATTATGTTTCTAACTCTTTGAATCTGAGCAAGACCCGTCTCATCCATGAGAACATTTCCTTTGCGAGCTAAATATCTGCAGTAAAAGATTTGCATGCAGAAATCAGTAGTAGTGAACGACGCTAAAGTGTAGGCAAGGGTAGTAAGTGGGGCGGATTGTGCCCAAGCGTGTTGAACGTCCCAAGCTAGTCCTAACGATTTGTAACCAGACCAATAGTAACGCGTAGGAAATACCTCTATCATGTAAGACTTCCTCGGAAGAAACATATTCAACATCGACTGGAAACCATGTGGTGTGATGAGCAAGTCTGCCCTGGTCAGACACTGAACTATCAAGCACGGTGGATTACCGTCGTTGTGGATGATAACGCTGACTGTCCATTGCGCACCCAGAATTTGTCCAATACGCTCCTTCATTTCATCAAAATGAATAAATTTCCGTGTCCTATCTCGCTGATAAATGATAGCGTGTCGTTTATCAGAAACACCATGAAGGAGACATTGAGCTTCGGCAAACGATGGCGGAAGCTCGACCAAAGACTGAAGAGCTTTTGAGTGTGACGCATCGCAAAGTTTTTGTATGCTCTCACGAAACGATTCTGCTTCTTCTGGTTGACTTAACCAGGAATAAATTGGAGCTTTATTCGCTCCAAGTAGTAGAGTTGATTTAGTATTACTTGTGCCTATGTTACTGGCATCAAGATGGAGGCGCAAACCGGCTTCCTGCTGCTTTGTGCAGTCTTTCAAAGCATCTGAAACAAACTTCTCCTGCAGTGACTGAAACGATGAGAACAACCAAGAGAGTTTAAGAAGGCGCACGTCATCAAAAATCATTCCTGTCTGTGTTTTACTGATAACACCCGGTGGCACAAAAAGTATATTTCTAGCGCCTCCATCAGAGTATGCTGCAGCCAAGTAAAGTCGAGTCATGGGATTCATATCTGTGATCCATGTTCCCTGAGGAACCCTGAGAACTATCGTTTTAAAGTCTTCACCTTTGGGTAACAAGCCTTCTCTGCGTAGTTTCGCGTGCATGGGAACGTGATACTCACTGAAATGAAACCAATGACCCGGGCGTGATCTATATGCCCCATCAGTTGGTAGACGCAACTCGTGAAAAAAAGCCTTTTCGCTGATTAAGTTTAAAATCACTTCAGCACAACTTCTTAAAGGAGATATTTTGGGTTTGCTTGAAATAGTGTGTAATATCCCAGAACTTTCAGGCGATTCAGGCACAAACCGAGCTGCTAGACCACTTTGCTTGGCTGAATATAAGCTTACTAACGCTGCTATCGTAGCTAAACCAGCTAGCACGCGGGATGATACATTACGAAGGCGCTTGACACAAGTCATTGCTGAGAAACACCTTCAACGCACGCCCCAGCGCCGAATATTGGAGCAAGCGAATAACGAGCGCAGCTCAAATATTATTAACTGGGATGTATCTACACCATGTAGACTTTCGCAGTTTTGCACTGTTTTCGTCAACTGCATTAACGTTTAGTACTCGGAGCAGCGAATCTTAGTGTCGCTCCGAGCGATTCGCTCGTTCAGGTCACGATACAAGTCGCTGAAGTACGAGTCATCGTTTTATCTGTGCGACTCACGGGTCGCATATATAAAACGAACACTCTTACATAATTACACAGACCTCTGTGTAAACTTGTCAAAAGAGGAAAATCTGTCTGAATTCTCCTGATCCTCCTAACAACACTCAATGGGCACAGGATAATTGGTTTTCATCGATAAAAAACTCAAGCAAAAAAATCGTCGGAACAAAAGTAGGTAGTTTCTTCAGGGTGCGCCGCCACCCGCATTACTGCAAGCTATGGCGACACGGCATCAATTTGAAAATAGGTAAGCTAAGCTCGATGATTTCCATCAATTTTACTTATAGAATAACGCAGCAACGATATTGGCGTATTTGCAGCCTTGACGAATGCATACTGCCTTACAGCGATTGGAGGTTCAGAGAACTTTTACAGGTATTGTCAGCGGACTGTTGATTGCCGTATATTTGAGTTCAGCCGGGTTTACTAGCGTCTTTGAAACCGAACTAAGCAACGAAGTTCCTGTGATCAAGGCAAGTCTGGCTGGTACTCGGCTCGTCGGTAGACTGAGTGTTGGTAAGAAATTCTTTACGGAGAAATTTGTTCACTTTTATTTTAACTCTTATTAGGCAATAAACACGGGCTCCTTCTACCTACGTCGGCGACTGACCAAGGTGGACACGTGCTTATATCATCGATTTTCCATTGACTCTAAGATGCAGAAACCATGCACATCCGGAATTCTCTGCCTGACGAGGTTATTTTACAACGCACTGAGGAGCGCTTATCAGGTGAGGTTCCTGGGCTGGATATCCTATTTTGGATTCACATTAATTGAAGCGCTTGGAAACTGCATCGCATGCAACGACCATGTCGCCCTGGTACATCCAGACATCGATCAAGAGACGGAAGAGATAATTGCAGATGTTCTTGGAGTTGAGGTGTTTCGACAGGTAACATGCTTCTACCAAATTTTGTGTGGCTTTAATTATAAGGTTGTGCAGAGTGTCGCGGGCAATGTGCTTGTTGGAAGCTTTTGTAAATTCTCCAGTAGAGGAGGCATAGTGCATCCACATGCTTCGGTGCAAGAAATAGACGAACTTTCGTCTCTTTTGCAGGTATGGTAGTTCGGCACTCTGAAAGTTATGTCACTCATAGTGTACAAGGTCCCATTAGTAGCCGGGACGATAAACCGCGGAAGTGATGTACTTGGAGCAGGATTGATAGTGAATGACTGGTCAGCTTTTTGCGGGTTAGACACAACTTCTACAGAGATTCAGGTTCGCACAATGTACGCTCGTGTCATTAAGTTGTTAAAGTGCAGTTAGGTGTTGGAGAATATATTTCAATTGCACAATTCAAACTCCAGTGCAGCTATGTGTGACATTCGAGCTTCTCTTTTAGATTCTCTAGTGTAGTATGTGATTATATATATATATATATTGAAAGGATTTTTTGTCGTGAAAGCTAAACAAACTGAATTAAATTGATCTCTTACTGACACGACTTCCCTTGTCATTCTATCGCCACGTGTGGCCCACAGTGTGCTCAGTGTACGTAAATACCCCGAGCCGCCGTGAAAATTGATACGAGTGATAGCATTTGTATCTTCTCTAGGCCAGTGAAAGTTAAAGCATACTCAATCTCTGCCAGTCCAAGAAGGAGTTCTGTTCTTACGCTTGATGTTAAATGTAGTCTTAGTACAGCTTCTGAAAGTAAACCAATCACATCTGCTATTGCAAAGCCTCGCTTACGCTTCAAAGTATGCAATGCGCTGAAAGACGCTTCAAATTTTTGCTCAAGCATACAAGTCAATAGAAGACTGATATCTTCCATGTGCAACTGTCCAGTTGTTGCATACACAATCTCCTCTTCCACATTACCTTTCGATGCAAGGCTGACGCTTTGAAATATATTGAGAGTTTTCCTCATATCTCCGTTCCCCAACCGTTGTATGGCTTCCAAAGATCCTTGAGTGGCTTTGATGTTCTCTTCGCTGGCTATGTACCTCAAACGTTGATTTACCAGCGCGGGATTGATTGGAGCAAACCTAAATTTCGTGCACCTACTTTGTAACGCGGGGATGATTTTGGATGCATAATTACCTATAAGACAGAATCGTGTATGACGCGTATACCTTTCCATGATGCGCCGAAGTGCAAACTGTGCGTCTTTTGTCATACTATCGCATTCGTCCATGATGACAAGCTTGAAACGCCCAGTGGCTGGACGGGAAGTGGAAGAAAATGACTGAATTTCGTCGCGAACCACATCTATACCGCGTGCATCAGACGCGTTCAACTCGAGTACCATATGGGTAAAACTTGTACCGAATAGTTTCTTTGCAAGAGCTAAGACCGTTGAAGTTTTCCCAGTACCAGGGGGTCCATGGAATAAAAGATGAGGTAAACTTCCGCTACTGGCGAAGCGATTGATGATCTCGATAATCAATTCATGCGCTACAACATCACTCAAACTAAGTGGTCGGTATTTTTCTGTCCAAGGCTGTGTTTGCATCCCTGTATGGATATATAAAAAGTTGCGGTCACTGTATCAGCGCAATCCAATTGGAAGACTTTGGGTGTCGCTTCAATCGGCTATATTCGCAAGGTTCACACCTCGTCAATTAAGTTTTCGTTTACTTTGACCTCCACCAGACGTTTGCGTTTTGCTCTGCACGGCTGTCATTTCAAAATTTTGAAAAATTTCCTACCCCGGACGTACGTCCGTATCGAACTTTAAAATGGCTTAAAACTATAATATATGAACATTCGTATTTTGTATTATTTTGATATTGAATAATAAAAACAATACTTAACTTATATTGTGGCTAACATGTCGTCATCGCGATTGCCGCCGTTTTCGAGCATTTGAAACAAGAAACCAGCTTATTTTCGACCCGCTATTATTGCAATACAATGATGTGCGAATATCTAACAATGTCGATCGTACTGGCATGGAATAAGCCCTCCGACTTCCACCTCGTGGATCGCGGCGGCGCAAGCGACACAATCGGCTTACTGTTGTCACGGAACATGTCGAACGTAATCGCCGTCGGTTTGCAAAAAGGTCACGCGGTCACTAAACGTACCCTTGCTCCGCGCCCGGGATCTCGTAAAGGGGTGAGTCATACGTTCTTTATTTTCATGGCGACTCGATTCACTAACTCTGTCCTACAGCGTTGCGGTAAGCGCGTCGGTATGATTCGCAGCCTCATTAGAGACGTAGCGGGGTCTGCGCCTTATGAAAAGCGCCTAGTTGAACTACTTAAAACAGGCCGAGATAAGCGCGCGCTGAAGCTCGCGAAACGGAAGGTGAGTGGTTGGCACTAGGGCTTGACGCTATTATCCTCGCCGCGTCACGCCTGATCAACGGGTCGCCGTGGGCTGCGCACGCGTCCATATGCGCGCAGATATTTGAATCCATCCCGAATTTGATGAATTTCGCGTTATTTACTCTCGTCGTCAATACCCACGCTGCTATCAACTACGTCGTGGATACTGACAAGGGGTTTCGTTTCACATTTTCACAGCTTGGAACCCACTTGCGGGCGAAGAAAAAACGGGAAGAGATGAGCAATCTCATGCGTAAGAAGAAATAGCCGTCACATTGTCATATCGATGTATTTGAATGCGATTCCTGGTACAAGCGTCCATGGCTTCATTTTATTTGGCGTATTTGGCGTCACTTAGTTTTGTAACGGGAAATACAACGGTTTCGTTAATCTTGGTTGCGCGGTCTCTTACGATCAAGTACTCAAATACAAACATGCACGCATGTGCGCGCCATGTGTAATTTTCAGCTGTATATGAGTCGCCAACATGCAAAACGCGGCATCCACTACAGGCGAGCTACGACGGTTCCGCAACTCGTTTGCTAAACGGTCTGGTTAAAACCCGCCCATAGTATGCACTATTGAGTGACATTACTTCTATGCACACTCTGTATGCACACTCTGTATGTACTCTGTATTGTACTTTTCAGATATGCTCCCGTATTTTATACCAACTTGTTGGAAATGTATAGCTATACGTTACGCGATATTATAATTTCAACCATTATTACTCATAATGTGGCGACAGGAGTCTAGATTGGATATCACTTAATTGATTTCATCGGTGGTACAGTTACACCAGCCCGACAAATCGATTCGATTAGAGAAGGACTCAAACCCGTCCACTCACACTGGGTTAGCAGTATAAGTTGGTAGTGAGCTACGTACATGAGTGGTATACGCGAGCAAGATCGATACCTTCCGATCGCAAACATAAGTAGGATAATGAAAAGAACACTTCCAGCCAACGCCAAAATTGCGAAAGACGCGAAAGAAACCGTCCAGGAATGCGTGTCGGAGTTCATTAGTTTCATAACAAGCGAGTAAGTACTAATCATGGTCACTTATCGTGCGCAAAAATCACGTAATCTTCGCAGGGCAAGCGACAAGTGTCAGCGAGAAAAGCGCAAAACCATAAACGGGGATGACCTTTTATGGGCAATGAGCACGCTTGGGTTTGAAGATTACGTTGAACCACTGAAAACGTATCTTCACGGATTTAGAAAGGTTAGTTGACCGAAATCTATGTTTTGAAAATCTCGTTTTTAATTCTTAGTTTTACTTTTGTTTTAATGAGTTAGGCTGAGGGTGAAAAAAACGCCACCCCTGTACTTGACTGCATGAAATAATCTTTAGATAAAACTTTCATTAATAACGATTGTAATTATAGTAGCTTCAAAAACTCTTCTATTTCTACTGTACTTTTTATGGCAAATGGATTTTCTCCAAGCGTAGCGACCTCGCAACCATCGGCAGACAATTTACCATCTAAACACGTTTCACTCAGGGCCTTCAACACCATCGTTATGAGCTTAAGCAGTTCGCCTCAGATATCCATAGAAAACAAATAAATTAGCATACCTCGTCTAAATTGGCGTTACTTAAGTCTTCGATATGTCTTTCAAAGAAAGTTCGTGCAGACTGTGCTCTGGCTCCTGATAAATGCGAATCGTCAGAACTAAGTACGGTATATGAATACATATGCGTGTCACCTATAGCTGTGCATCGCATCTGGCAAAGGATACCACTTGGACAAGTTTGAAAAATTTGACATTCTGCGTTAGCGCTTTTGCCAACGAGTACTAATCCGACGCCAAAAGGTCTGCTGGATGACCTTTGCGTTGTGAGCTGTAATGTCGCGTGTAAATTTTTTCTCCTGTGTTGGATATGAACTCATATACCTGTGACGCATCTGATACAGCTACTGCCAGTCTACTGGGCGTAGTTACGCGATCATAAACGAATTCTTCCCGAACACTTTCATCACGAAGGAGCTTTACAAGCCTCGCGCCGTCGGTAGAGAGACCTGAGATGGCAACACCTCCTTGAGAGTTTATGGCAAATATTTTCTCTTGAACGGAAGATAATTGCGATTGCTTACGTTTCAACGCAGCGAGGACGACATTTTTGGTATTCTTTGTGCATATAATCAATATAGAACGTGCTTCAAACTAAAACCAGCAACGACTCACCCCACACGCAACGACTGTACTACCCTGTTTGACGGCTTCCATAGCATCTGTAAAAGTAGCTCAGATGAAGATTTACTTAAGAGAAGATGAGTAGGCTGGTACTCACACTCAATTTGATGAAGCCTGCCTTGAGGGCTCCAAGTTAGCATGTCCTGAGAAGAAGAAATTTCTTTAAATCCGCGCAACACACAACCTGAACACTTATCACCTGATCATACTGGTTCCGAAACATGACGCTTTGTAGAGTACTGAAGTTCGGCGTCTATGCGCTGTTCTAAAAAGGATTATTGACGAGACACTTTGTTTAGTGTGTAGTGTGCACGACACACGCGCGATCCGTTGGCGAGCTGTTGTTTTTACTCCGAATGTTATTATGGCGACGGATGATATAAAATTAATTATGCTCTGAAATGACAATAATATGAGCTGAAAATTTAATGGATGTAGTCGCATTTACTGCTCGAACAGGACGGGTGACTCACGCCTGAGAAAAAAAGAACGTGGTCGTTCAAAATAGTGTAGTGCGCGTCAAAGCAACGGATGCGTTGAAGCAGTTGCATGGATTCTAAATCAAGAAAGAGCACACATGCCTCCGAAGAGACTGCCTCTTCTAGCGACGATGATTCGCCGTATGACGACTCCCTAGAAGATGTTGAGCAGTCGTGGATTTCTTGGTTCTGCTCACTGAGAGGAAACGAGATGTTTTGTGAGGTCGAGGAAGAGTATATTCAAGATGATTTCAATTTGAGCGGATTGAGTAGTAGCGTACCTTACTATGATTACGCTTTGGATGTAATCCTCGATATCGACAGAGGGAACGTGAGTGATCTCTCTGAGCAACAACAAGAGTTGGTTGAGTCAGCTGCTGAAATGCTATACGGACTCATTCATTCTAGATATATTCTGACACACAGAGGCATGTCATTAATGCTAGAAAAGTACAAACAGAGCCATTTCGGTCGATGCCCTCGATTCTTGTGCGCGAATACACCTTGTCTACCAGTTGGGACTTCCGATATCTTCAGAACCTCGACAGTGAAAATATTCTGCCCTACTTGCAAGGTACGTTACGATCACGCGAACTTAACGCAATATCGAATTTTATGTATAGGACATATACTTCCCTAGAAGTAAATATCAAGGAAATACCGATGGTGCTTACTTTGGTACAACTTTTCCGCACCTTTTTCTCATGAGCTTTGGTCACCTCAAGGTGGAAAAGCGCTCAGAAACGAAATACGAACCCAAAATATTTGGTTTTAAGGTGCGTTAACTGCTTACTTTCGTAGAAATATTTGATCTTATTTGTTACACAGATTCATAAGGAAAATTGAAGACTAGCCAAGGAGCCATAGAGAAGCACTTCCCGTTGTGAAAAAGACTGAATCCCCAGCATAGAGGGAATGTATGGTGGAATATAGCCACATTGTGGTAGCTGACCACTTTTTATGGTAGAAAATTGTATGAAAAGCATCTTGTTATTTAATATCGCCCTCGTCCGCTTCGAGCGCCCCTGCCCCCTCTTCCCCGTCCCCGTGCTGGTCCACCACGTCCTCGTCCACCACCTCGGGCATTTTTTGATTGAGCACTAACATAAGAAATGGGCTCAAATTAACATCAAGATACACTCATTGCTCACCTAGATGGCGCTGTGAAACGCTCGATTGGTAGAAGCTTATCTGGATTAATGTGAAAAGTTGAACCTGGAAAAAATGTGTGATTGTTTAACGTAGAAATATTAGTAGTCACAGACCCTTCGAGTAAGATTTGGCATCGATTCCGTCAAGTAATTTGATAGTAAACATCTAGACACTTGTCATGAAGTAAGTGGTTGAAAAAAGTAGAAGTATTTTACGACTTCGCTCACTGCTCCAAAAATCTCTTCAACTTTGCCTATCTGATAGAGTGTTCAGTTAAGATTGTAAACATGCGAATCGCGCGAACCTGAGTTTTATTCTCGAGATAAATTTGACCATTGAAGTACGGTATCTTAAACATCGTTATTTCTCTGGTAAAGTGTACGTAGCGTACAAGTGTCACCTTTGGACTTGTTAATTTGCATACTATTTCTCCCTCACAAGCGTGCATAAACGTGCCGACCTCTTGGTTCTGTGAAAAAAAGGGCATATCGAAAGATATTGTACTCACCAACTACAGTGGCCGGTGGGCCTTCGTCGCGAAATTGACCACCGCGTCCTCTACCGCGCCCTGCGAAACCCGGTGACCGCGGTCCGCCTCGTCCTGAGCCGCCGCGTCCACCTCGCACTGGAGGACGCATTCGACTCTATATTTGTCACTGTACTAATGCTGTGGTCGCGGACTAGCCCTCTACGACTTTCCTGCAAGGGCCGTTCCACCGGACGAACGGTTGCTTCTGGCGGCTATGGCAGGCCCTCGCGTCATCTCTGTGTTGTCAAAACGATGATGTAAAACGCACTTTTCACATATTACAGACACACAAAGCAATGTGGATTAATATATGGATCAAGTCAACACTAATACAAATAAAATAAACTGAAACTCGTGTTCATTTAGTATAATCCGTCTCATGTTACATTCTGCCCATAGTATCGATTCGAGCCCGTGGCGTTAAATTCGTAAAAAATATTTGGCCTAAGACTTTTACCGAACAAAACATCCCGCCGCCATCATGCGTGCTAGTACCATATAGCTAAAATATAACTGGTCATGGCGAGTGAAATATCCCGCGCACGCTCTCAGAAGGATGTTTCTCACACCCTTGAGTTGATTCACGAAGCGTTTGGACCGCTGGCCCGGAGAGTATTTGATGCCGTCTGTCGTAGAGAAAGCTTAACACTTGAGCAAATAGTTGACGCTTCCGGTGTTCAGAAGCGCGTATGTGGTCTGATCATGTATGTGTTGGTGAAACATGACTGCGTATCAGCTACATCCAACTTGGTGCAAGCTAGCCGCTCTAAGCCACTTACCACATACAGTGTTGATTTGGTCAGCATAAAACGCAGAAATCGGTTTTCACGTTATTTGCAGTACATCCAGAGTAGGTTCACGAAAGAGCACCATTTTATTATTTTCAATTTATTGATACACGGTGCGATTTCGTTTGAACAAATGCTAATTATCTCACAGCAATCCAATCACGCGAGTGGCGGACGCTTGGAAACTGTTTCTCTCCGTAAGGCCTTCAAGGAGCTCGCCGCGGAGAACTTGATCCATGATGGCGGCCAGGCGGGTGGGTCACAGCAAAGTAGCACGCAATCAGTTGATTGTAGCTTAATGCCAGACTACTCACGTATCAATACCGCGAATGCATGTAGTGGAGTCAGAAATTCGCATATTGAAGGGCCCCTGCCTGATATATTAGATGAAAGTCATTTCTGGCGAGTCAACGTATCAAAATTAGAACACGAAATAGATGTGGAGAATCGGGCACGAGATCGAAGTTGTAGATCAGCTACGGCTCATCGCCAAAAGCTTATTGAAGCAGTAATCAGATCCCGTCTTGGTTGCCAGGCTCTCCGGATTTTCAGAGTTCTACTCAACTTTCAGCTTGAGCAGAAACAAATTGCCGAATTATCGATGGTGCCCATCAAGGATACTAGAGATCTGCTCTATAAACTACTGAAGTGTGGCTATGTGCGAATGCAAGAAGTTGCACGAACGCATGACCATGCACCTTCTCGAACAAATTATTTGTGGAGAGTTAGTTGCCTGGAGGTTGAAAGTGTTGTTGAGAAAGAGATAATACAAACTATGTCAAATGTGAATATGCGCCTGCTCAGGGAACTGAAAGAAGATAGGTCAACTGCTCTGCAATCTCAATCGAGAATGCGAAGTAAATCCAATAGAAGCTCGGATGCTGACAGAAATAGAAGAATCAAATTTCTTGAGTTGACACTGTTGCGTTTAGGTTCAGTCTTACAAGTATTTTGACATGTGATATGTTTAGCTTAAGTATGTTAATGTCAACAAACGTCATTTGAAATTTTTAAGTGAATTCTTTCAACTTATTACAAAATACTGCACTGAGGGAGCAAGGGAGTGCACCAAATGCCCCAAGTAAAGTGCTTTTCTCATGCTACTTGTTTCGCCAGTTGGTCTGCTTTCGATACTGCTTCATTCATATCACCAACCATATAAAATGCCATTTCAGGCAGGTCGTCATAGTTTCCACCAATCAAACCTTTAAAGCCAGAAATAGTATCCTTGAGATCAACATACTTACCTGGGCTTCCTGTAAACACTTCGGCGACATGGAACGGTTGCGATAGGAATCGTTGAACCTTGCGAGCTCTTGAAACTGTAAGCTTGTCATCTTCAGATAGTTCATCCATTCCAAGAATGGCAATGATATCTTGGAGGTTCTTGTAGTCTTGAAGGATCTTTTGAACTCCACGAGCAGTTTCATAATGTTCGTCACCTAACGCCAGCGGTGAAAGCATTCGTGACGTGGAATCAAGAGGATCAACGGCCGGGTAAATACCGATTTCGGCAATAGATCGTGAAAGCACAGTGGTCGCGTCAAGATGGGCAAACGTCGTGGCTGGAGCGGGATCCGTCAAGTCGTCAGCGGGCACGTAGATAGCCTGCACCGAAGTGATGGAGCCCTTGGTAGTCGTAGTGATGCGCTCTTGTAGACCCCCAAGATCTGTCGCAAGTGTGGGTTGGTAACCAACAGCAGATGGAATGCGACCAAGTAACGCAGATACTTCGGAGTTCGCTTGCGTAAAGCGGAAAATATTGTCAACAAAGAAAAGTACATCTTGACCCTCAAAGTCACGGAAATACTCAGCAACTGTAAGTCCAGTGAGGCCAACACGTGCCCGCGCTCCGGGAGGTTCGTTCATTTGACCGTACACTAGAGTACACTTAGAATCTTTGGCTTGATCTCCAAGCTTGATCACGCCACCTTCGATCATCTCGTGATACAAGTCGTTTCCTTCGCGTGTTCGTTCACCAACACCAGCAAACACCGAAAAACCACCTTAACACATCGTTAGATCCAATGATATCGAGGAATTTTCAGACACTCACCGTGGCCTTTGGCAATATTGTTGATGAGCTCCATGATGAAAACTGTCTTGCCGACGCCAGCACCACCGAAAAGACCAATTTTCCCCCCTTTCTGATATGGGGCAAGCAAGTCGACGACCTAAAATCGAAGTCAAATCAGAACGCGATTCATAAACGATGGCAATACCTTAATTCCAGTGACAAGCATTTCCATTTCAGTAGACTGATCAACGAAAGGCGGCGCCTCACGGTGAATCGCGAGCGTTGATTCCGCCGCTACAATAAGAAGTCAGTAGCAGAACCAAGGCGAGATATGTAATCGAGATGCACCCGACGTGCGAATAGACTGTGACGTACCTATTGGCCCACATTCATCGATAGGCTCACCAATGACATTCATGATCCGACCAAGAGTGGATCGACCCACCGGAATCTACGTGCGTTTTAAGATCAGGTCAGAACACTTAGAGTACGCAAGAATCATACGACGAAAGCGATATATCGTTGTACTTTACTTGTAGCAATCGTACCTGAATCGGCGAACCGATGTTTAGGACTCGCTGTCCTCGAACGAGACCCTCGGTGGTATCCATCGCGATCGTTCGGACCGTGTTTTCACCCAAATGTTGTGCGACTTCCAGAACCAGGCGAATTTCATGACCTTGAACCTCGAGCGCGCTCAGGATTGGTGGTAATTCACCTTCAAATTTTACATCCACAACGGCTCCGATGACTTGCGTTACGGCGCCGTGGGCCGGATTCGCAGCAAACCAACGCGTGTTAATCGCGGCAACGGCACTACGGCAGCTCAGAGTGGCGTTCATCCGATTTGCGAGGGCAAGAGCTGATTCTTCATGAGAACGAGACGCGCGAGGGACAGCACGTTGTAGCGCACTGGCTAGACTTTTGCACGAGCGTCGCATGTTTCCAACGGGGCGACGAGTAAGGTGAACCCTCATGCCAGAAACGTATTTTGGTGAAAACCCGCTTTTCACCAAAATACGTTTCTGGATACACATAAAATACTCAATAACGATCGATATTGGTATTAAATACATGTTAAAATTTCTAAAAAAGTTCTTGCAGTTCTTAAGGTTACTCAATATGGCGTTTTCATTTTTACGTATTTTTTCTGACGCGCAAGTAGGGGAAAATTTATATGTCGCAGCTTTAGAGAGTCCCTACGCGGCTGACGAGTCATACAGTCATGCAGTCATGTACGGTCAAATATCACAATACATTGCGTCGATACCTCCTTCACTACTGAGATCTTCAAGGAGGTACGACACGCCGGTCAACAACGTTAGTGGCACTCACGACGTCGCCTTTGTCCAAAGTGCGGTTTACATTCGGCGTACGAATGGCAGAAAGTGCGTTGCAGATAACTCATTTACCTGATAGCGTCACGGAAGTGCAGCTAAGAACCCTTTTCGAAGTCTTCGGTGACACTGTGGGTGTCGAATTAAAGAAAGTGGGCCGATATAACGTCGGTGTCATCAGGTATCGTTCGAGGTAAATCGTTCGAAACATGCTTGGATCACCGTACTTAATATTAACACGTTCTTCGTAGTTCTGAATGCGAGCAAGCTGTAGATAATATGGACGGTAGTGAGTTCTTAGGGATTGTGTTGCGAGTTCGGAGATTAAACATAAACCGCTGACGTTCTTGGTTTACATATTGATTATATTTTTAGAGGAGGTGAATGGCTTCATGGACCTCTTTACCTCGTTGTTCATCGATAGCGTAGCGCCTGCTACACGTGTAACTACTTCTATTGCCTAATGCGTTGTCATGTCATTCTCACCACGTTCACTGTCCTGCTTACACGCAGTATTACTATTGCGTACAAGTTCGAAAAACTTGATTGTATTTCTGTAACTCGTTTACGATTTTGTGCAATCAACTAGATTTCAATGGTGACGTTGCCAATTGAACTAGCTTTCGAGCTTCACTAGCAGTTCTGGTGCTGTAGGAGAGCTCTTTCTATTGAAAGTATTCGTTACGTCGAACTCAGGTACCTGTGCGCGTGAAATGCTTACCTGTTGAGACACCACTTTGATCTTTAACGTGCTGTCATCGTGCCGATATTTTAAATTGGTTACCTACGTGCAAAATCTTCAGCACCTCTCTCTCACATAGAGTATCGCATGCTTACTAGCTGTGGGTAATCAGATTGGACTGCCGCCCTATGGACCTGTGCGAAACTAACACACTTTGGCATCTGTACTAGTATACTAAAGCTGCGCAGACAAAGTTTTGAAACGTAGCTACTGCGTGCGCTCGGAAGGATCTCTGGTCAAAACACGTTTGAAATATAGTGTTTTCATTAAGTAATTTTTCGCGCTTCTTTCAACAAAAGCTGGTGAAGGAAGTGAACGGGACTCGTTCGCTGCTTCAAAAAATGCATGTTCTGATGTTTATAGTTAATCATCGCAGATTGCATTCATTTGCTAAATGGTTGAGTTATTCGAGTTATGTGTTCACAATTCTATTATTCGATCAAATGCCTACCTTGAATATGTCGTTGTAGTTTATATCAAATGTACACGTTTGTTTTCTTTAGATGTACCAAAGAAGTACTCTTTGATACTTGGTGAGCACTACTTGGGGTCCCCAATTTCTTCCACACTTATCGTTATCACTCTTCAGTTGGAGCGAAAGCAATGGCAGACTACCGCGACGCGCTCATGGCCACGTTACAGATTATTCAGGTGAGTGCATTAGTGCTGTTTGAATGTTACTACAGCCTATATTTTCTAGGAGCACTTGAAGGAATCAGAGGATAGTTTACACGTTGCATCGAGTGCGTTTAGATATTCGAAATAATCTCAGTGCTATCGAAACTGACTAAACTTAGTGAATAAAACCATCCGCTCGGAGCGCCTGTTAGAAAAAGAATCGTTTTACGACTCTGTATTTGAAGAGTCTACAGCTCTGAAAAACGAAATTGCCACTATTGATAGAGAACTCTTCGAAACACATTTAGAAATATCAAGGACGAAGCATATGCGAGACACTTATCCGAATATATCATACGTTCGTGAAGCACTACTCAAGAGTAACGCATCATTGCTTGAAGATCGAGGAAGCGGGTTTGAAAACGTTTACCATCAACCAACTTTTGAACGACTATACCTTGGATCTAGCAAATCAAACGGCAAGCGCATGTACCAGTTTCTGTCAGTTTCTCACATCAAATCATGTTTACTTGATGTTTTGATCGGCGGTGCATCGAAGGACTTCAGTTCATTAAGTGAAGCTTCTATCGACTCATTGTCAGGGGAGCTGGCCTTGCAGCAACAGCTTCTGTCGTTCTAGTTGGACACCTCGATTGCGGGCAGAAATCTTCGCAAGGAATCAAGAAAATTAAAACTTCTGCGTGTATTAGTCCAGATTAAATCAAAGACTTTACCAAAGAAATTCTGCATTTCCTTTACCAAACATGTACTCCGAGCCGTTTAGTAACATTATTCCGTCTTTGAAGTTGCACTTCCACTTATTTTTCGTCCGTCCGACGTTTTCGAACTGGGTTAAAACTAGATGAGATGTCACTGGCTCAGCTTCTACAAAGTCGAAGTTATACGCAATAACAGTTTGTCCAACAGCGCGGCACACCTGAGTTGTCGTTCTCACTATCAGAACTCAATACACTGGAATCCACTTGAACTTGTGCAGGATCATTGTCGTGTCGCTTTTGGGTGCTTCAGAATAACACATTTAAGGCGTGGCTTAGATGCACGTCTTACCTTCCTCTTTTTTGAGCTATCTTCTTTTATTCCCTGAAATACAACAATATAGATCAACACGTGTCACAGAATCACCTTTATCACCTGTCCCAGTAAGGAATGTCCCGTGCTTCCAGTATCCTTGTCATTCAATGAATCAGTCTATGAAATATTTTAGCTCGTTAACATCCTGATCACATTTGACACACTTCAGGGCGAACATTAAGATCTTCTAAGTTCGATGGTGAGTTCAGTACCCCTGAATCCATCAACTTGTCCTCCCACGACTATTTCAATCCTCAAGTTAGACTGGATTAATATATGTATGGTAAGAATATCAACCTTTTCAAGCTCAAGAAGTACAGCGTGATTCACATGTTCAGCGTTAAATTCTGCCTTGGCACGCTTTCAGTTAATGTGTTCAAGAGAAAGCCGTTTACACCCTGAACCTACCGCGACATTCTTCATCACCTCGCGGATGATTGCGTGATATGTTGCCGCGACGTCCATGAGTTCACGTTGTCGAATTTCTCTGACACTCTTCCACCAGATCCGCTCGGATCCGACTTGAGGAATGTTTTGCGAGTGGGACGAAAGCCGAGTCGACGGCGACTATTTTCTTTTTAGCGCGCGTGAAAGGTGGTCGCCTTTGGGATATAGATTTTCGATGGACAACATTTTCAGAACATGTTCTTTTTAAATATATACCAGGTACCGGTATAGCCGATTACTATATAGCGATTTAGAACAAATCTACATGAACGCCACGTATGTCAGTAGTGGCTACTAGTGCACACCCCTAGAAAGCACGAGCGAGCAGCAAATGGATTAATTAATATTTATGGCTAACTAAATATTGTGCTTTTTTTTCGATTTTATGCTAAAAATTCGTTGATTTCGATATCATGTCCTGGGCGTGGCTAAATCTCATGTCCTCCATTGAAATAACGAACAATCTCGAGGTCACCACGATAATACCCACAGATTTGTAGTTGACTTGTGATAGAAATCATAAGACAGTGAACTTCACGCCTTCTTGCGAGTAGTGGTGACAAAAACGATCCGTCACATTCGTGTCGGTAAGCTCCAGATTGAGAAAATCTCTTTCACCCTGCTGGAAACCATCAGTTCAAGTGTGAAAAAAATACTTTCGCACTTGTTGCCCTTCTACTATGACGCAAAGCTTGAGTTAACGTACCAAGAACAAAGGCCCAGCGTGCCATGTGCCTTTATTCAAATTAACAAACGTGGTACCTGAAAACAAATTGATGGAGCTTATCTATTAGAACCGAAAGGTACTTCTTGTCCGATACCTGGAATACGAAAAGCTTGAATAGAGTCAAGCTGTGGAAAATCCTCTTCGGAGAATGTAGCTGAAGCTACCGCTAGATACCTGAAAAATAGTGAAATCTCATAGAATAAAAGTACTAGTTGCTTCTCACCAATAATCGTCCTTAAGCGAGCCAAGTGTTTGGGTTGAATTTGCGTGAAAGTTCATTTCTGTGAAATTTATCTCTTTATCTGAGTTATTTCTGAGTCGCATAATGTAGAGTCTTGGCTGACCAGAAGCGATATCTAGTCTGGCTTCCTAGTTGATTCATATCAGAAGGTACACGTCGTACTACATTCGCGTACCTTTTCCTCGGAATACAGCACACCGTCTTCTTGCCACATTACTAACTTCGGCGCACACTTTAAATTCATGTTACAGTGTATGAAGTGTCGTCATACCTGTCCGAATTGAGCAAAATTTTCCCTAGTTACTTCTCGCGAACGAAGTTCAACGCTTGTGACTCTCATCCGAGTAAGAACGCGCTGCCGATTTCCAAGTTTATCACTTGGAAGCTGGTGCCAACGTTGAGTCGAGTGTGAAAATACTAGCTGTGGACCGCATTTGTTGAACGCTCTCATAACGTGCCGGCTTGTCGTGTGCTTTCCAGTCCTAAAATGTTTTTTCTACGCTTTAAAATGTCACCGCACAACCTTTCGTGGAGGTTCGTATCACTATCCCTACAAAATATTTCAGAGAATCATCGTAAGATTTGCTTTTCAACTATAGAACTAGACCAGTCATAGGGAATGCCTTACCTGCTTACATAGGCGCATTTTTGTTGCCCACCAGACGAGTGTTTTTGAGCCATTTGACAGATTAAATGTGTATCGCTAGGGGGTCGTTCTCGAGTTACAATTGGTCAAATGGCTAGAAAAACTCGTCTGGCGGTCAACAAAAATCCGCCTATTTAAGGCAGTTAGTTCATGACTCGTCAAAGCGCCCGAGTTATGAAGGAGTTATGAAAATTAGCTCTTGGTCATTTTCGCATAACTCGTGTCTAAAAGTTATGAGGCGCTCTGCACTAAGAGTCATTTTGATAACTCGGGCATAAAGTACGAGTTATGCCCGAGTTATGAAGTGCTACTCTTAGTCACCCCAATATTGAAAAAGTGTAATAAAAAAACTTGCGAGTGTACTGTGTACAGTTGAACTGCGTCACTCCACGAGGTCCGTACTCGTGTACTCACCTCTCGGTACCCACCCCGGTGTCACGCCTGATCAACGTTCGCTTGAAATAGCATAGTGCTAAAAGTTGCCGTTGGCTCGCGTCCGTGAAGTAGACATTCGACATACGTAAAGTTGGCTTTAACACGGCAGGACTCGTTTAGCTTGCAGGACTATTGGTGTTAAAACCACCCCGACAAAGATGCCAAGATACTACTGTGGTGAGTTTAATTCGTGCATTGAGTATTCATTATTTCACATATATTGAAGATTATTGCGACGCCCACCTCACACACGACTCTGCATCTGTGCGCAAACAACACAACAGTGGTTTCAAACACAAAGCAAACGTCCGCTCATATTACTCTCAATTCTGCAAAAATCTACCGACCCAGCATTCGATGCCTCATGGTTCAAACGCTCAATGAACATAATAAGTTCTGCACAACAATTGCTCATGAATTTCAACAATCGCAAAGCTCTGCTATGTACTCTGTCTGAGTAACACCACTAGATCCACTATTTGTTGCAAGGGCAAGCACTTCCACCTGTTGGAACGCATCTTTAATATACCACTCGATGTAATATCTACGTAACTTACTTCTAATTGCACTACGCCATTCTCACCCACTTCACAACCGCTATATACCCTTGTCGAATATACATATATCATTCAGACTTACTAGTTGAACCAGAAACTTACCTTGATTTTGTACTTGCTTCGTCACAGTCGATTTCTAACAACGTGGCCACGTCACCAATTTTTATCATGCGTCCTTGATCAACCATACCCCATAGTTCACAACCTTGTGTTTGTGAACTATGTGTTATGGCGTTTCCTTCTATCGTTGCTCCTTGCGCGTCCGTTCCTAACATAGTCTCTTCTCTAGAGGCACGTGTGTGTGTGGTTGTACTGCTCCCGTGTAAATTCAGGCCTCTATCTTCTACAAAATTAATTATAACTTTGGCGTCCGTCCCGCGTTTACATCGCACGAGGATCGTGTCTTCCATTTGAGTGCACGCGTGGAATTCTGGCACGATACTCGTGTGTGTGCTGCTGCGTTCGGCGACGCACGCGACGCAAAAAATGTGTCGACGGTTTGACGGGCCACCTCGTATTGCCTTGAGATTTTGCACTGTATAAAACTGCAAACGTTTGCAACATCCTTTTAAATCATCCCGATATAGTGTTCTCAATATTTGACTCGCGGGGCGAAAAGTGAGTCAAATGAGTCAAAATTGATCGATCAATCAAACGAGTCTACGCGCCTAATCATATATTGACAACACTGGTTAAATGCGGTTTCCGGGTCAAAAACTGACTTCTTGGCAAGCACTCTTCCGCAACTGGACGAACCACGACTAGACTGTTCCTTACAACAGTCTAAAGCTATTACTGAACCAGTTGAAGTCTCGTCGCACTAAGCGTTGCCGAGTGATTGGACTGCGCTCAAACGATTATCAAACTGGACCTCGACTCATAGGTGTTTCGATGTCTTCTTCAAACTTTGAAAAAGAGAAACATCGAAGGTGGGTTTACTGTGACTTCCTCAAAGATGCTGGGATGAAGCTCAAAGTGTAAGTCTACGCAAGCTATATGTATATACGCTGCCGAATTTATGTTTGAACACCAGTCCCCAACTCACAATTGCGACTGCTGCTGTATTCTGTCATAGATATTTTGCTATGGAAGCTCCTCCACAATCTCCTATTGTCGATTTCGACCCAGTCGTATGTGATTTATTTCACTTAAAACCGTCAACATACTGACTTTGATGTACAGGAAATTGCGACAGCGTGTCTCTTTTTGGCCGGTAAGGTTGAAGAAACCCCCAAACCTCTGAACGATTTGGCCCACACCCTTCACACACTACAACAAAGAAAACTGAGCGCATCCACAGGAACGTCAGTCACACAACAGGTATAGTTCAACACATTGGATTTTGTTTATTCAATTTCGTCATGGTTTGGCGATCAATACAGGGCTCCCAGGATCGTCTACGAGAACGAATATTGCGTGCTGAACGTTCACTTCTTCACCGTCTTGGTTTTGACTTCAATGTTGAACATCCCTACAAGCATTTACTTTTCGTGATAAAAAGTATGAGTCATGTTGGGCTAATCGAAGATGATTGTACCCGGGATCTTGCTCAAGTTTCTTGGAACTTTGCAAATGATAGGTGATATTCATGTAGTGCTATTCGTTCGAGGTAGTTCTGACAGTTTTCATTAGTTTACGGACAACTCTATGCTTAGAATATGACGCCAAACACACAGCTGAAGCAGTTGTATATCTAGGTAATAGCACATAGCTATGATGATGCATACTAGTTCACGTTCATCTGACTTTCCATCTTTTCAATTAGCAACAAAATTTTTGAGTTCCAAATTCGAACTCCCACAAAACTGGTGGGAGGCGGTACACGTTAATCCACATGTGTCAGAGGCCATTGGAAATAGGATCCTGGATTTGTACGAGCAATCCGATTCAATCAATCTTACCCGTGTACAGCCTAGTAGTTGAGTGTAATGATTAGAAATGCTTGTATCACAGGATCACGTCTTTTTGAGTGTACACGTGTATGCTTCAGTATAGCAAATGTGACCACTACCGCGTGCTCATATTCGATGGGAGATTTAGAAAGATATGTCATGTGATATGAAGCGCGCGATTAACATTAAATTAAATCGCGGTCTATGGGCGCCAATAACAGTTCCTCTAGTGGTTCTGTACGAGAGAAACTTATAGTAGTTTGACGTTGCGACAGACCTTACTTATGTACTTACTTACTTACTTACGAGTCACTTTGTCGAAAGATGAGACTCCAATGACAGCCGCGGCGATGGCGCCCAGAACTACTCCTCCGGCAAGGACTGAAAGAAGCGTATTCTTCAAGGAAGGAGTGATGGCGGCCTCGGCTGCCAAAGGGGAAGAAAGTGCACTCACGATAGCGGTCGAAGCGACAGCGCTCGCAGAAAGCTTTGCGCTCTCGAACCTGAAAAAGCTACTTATGTTTTAATCGAGAAAAACTGAATTACGACTTACGTGGACTTTGATTTCACCGCGGTAGCTTGCACATCGGAAGACTTGCAAGATACCGATTTCACGATCGTAGTCGTGCCTGTTTATCGCGAGCGGTCAAGCCACACGTGAGTTCATGTACGCATAGTTGAACAAGATATTTCTACTCATTAATTGTACACCCTGCGGCGTGATGTCTCGACAAGTATGGGTACAGTCTATCTAACTGGATATCGGCGCGAAGTTGAGATCGCGAAAGATAACAAAGCGATCGTACCGTGCTTGCGCGTACTGCGCGTCTCAATTCGGGCGAGCGAAGTTGATCGAAGTTGGGAAGCGCAAATCGCCATCTGTGTTGTCGTTATCGTTGGGGTCGGCGTGCGTCGAAGTACGCGGGGTGCGAGAGGATTTCTACAAGAGAGCTGCGCGTTCCTCGTTCCAGGATTCCAGATTCAGTGTAATCTTGTCCAAAACATACGACGGTATCCATGCATATCTTGTTACACATGTATCTAACAAGTATACCCCAAAATAATATGCGTATGGATACGGGCGTATCCACACATTTGTATAAGTTCACGCTATATATCAATATAATGTATTTATATCTTCACGCGATATAATAAATTGCTACCGCGCTATCACCGTATCATGCGTATAGTGGCTTGTCGATGAGAATCTATTGCACGATGTCCTCCTTGTACTGTTGTACAGAAAATCACGAAATCATTCTGCATTTGTCAAGGTGGTTTCGGTGTTGCCCAAAAGCGCATCGCGGTACATCGCGAAGAAGGAATATGGATGATGTACTTCATACAAAAATTATTAGTGCCTGGTGCAACGATCTGAAAGAAACTAATGTATGAACATCTTGGTCTGCGTAAAAAACAGCTTGATAAAGTTACTTTAACTGCAGGCCACTTTTTCTTCACTTGCAAAACACGTCAGTGCTTTGGACGGAACTCTTGCGGCCCAGCGCTCTGTGATCGGAACTGTTCAGGTAACACTCCATTCTTTTCTTCGATCAAAACTGAGTGCGTTCCCTAGGCTGATCTATGCTCACTATCTGCCATGCAATACCGAACAAGCTTTCAGTTAGATATGTTGGAAAATCATCAGCTTGAGTTAGAGTCAGCACTTGACAATCTCGAAATCGAGACGGAAGAGTTAGGGAGGTATGCTTTAATGTCATTTACGATTCCATCATCACGACTTTTTCGATCTTTCTGTTAGCCGACCTACGAGTTCCTCTCAGCTTGATCACAGTGAGGATCTTCTCTGCTATGCTGAGGATTTGAGCGTACAGATCAAAGCGATATGCAGAAAGATGCACGAAATGAGAGGTAGAGTGGATACAGATGCGACGGTATGATTTAAAAAGCTATTTTCTGCTGTATCATTTCTGACCACATTTTAGCTGGCCATGCACGAAAGCCCAGAGTCACTTTGTGCGTTCGTTCACGCACTTAATCAGCAGTTAAGAACGCTCAGATCGATAGATGATAGAATAACATCATTGAGTACTAGTATTTAATATACCTTCACAGTATGTTATGTGGAAGCTCGTGCGCGTACGACTTTTGAAAACCGTGCAACTGCGTGCGTCACACCTTTGCTATCTCCCTCATTTTCTTTCGATTCCGTTTCGCTTGGGATTTTGTCATCTTTGAAGAAATGACTGCATCATGTGATTCTTGTGCAGTATGCAACGATGCGTTGCGCTTGTAAGTAGTGCTATCCAACGTTCGACCAGTAGGTTGGACTGTGCTTGTTTTCCGCGAAACCCCTGAACTTATCTCCACGCTACTCGCATTTGTCCTATGATACTCCGCGCTTTGATAACTCTCTATGTTTGATACGGAAGAGATAGTACTATGGCCCATTTGAGCTATTGGTATGGCCTGCTGGTATCACAAATATTTAGTGAAAGTGGGAACACACGTGTGAAAGCTAGTACTTACACAAACTGTAGGTGGTTGTAGAATCACAGGAGACATGAACGGTCTTTGGGGAGGGAATTGTATAAAACCGGAGCCGCGAATACGGCCGGGATCCTGTCGCGATCTTACGACGTTATGGCTAAAGTCCGAGCTTGTAGTCCCATACCTTTATTTGCATAGTGAGCTCATCAACATCTCTTTGCGTCTGCATATCCGCCCGTAAAATACAATTTATATGGCGATTCGTTCGATCTGAAGTGTCGATACTTCTGAATATGGCGCTGGTGCTCTCCAACTCGTCGACAGCTCGGACGGATGCCTGCTACGTGTGTCAGAAAAGGCGCGGCAACGTGACTTTCTTTCTTTGTTCCAACACTGCGTATGATCTGAAAGTCAGACTGTCAGACTGACAGATTGTCAGTACATAGATATCTACGTATGAATATATATGCTATAGCCTCTTGTCGTCGTAAAAGTGATAAAATGTGCATTAACGAATATAGTATCGACAATAGATGCTGGGCATGATACACGTCTATTTATTGCAAACTTTTAAAGATTACGTGAACTTGTTACATGTACTGTCGTACTGATTTCAAAATACGGGGCGGGGGAATAAAACTCAAGTGCCGTGTTTAGCACTGGAAAACGTAAAATGATGTGAAAATCGCCGTTTCTTCATAGCGACGAGTTATTGGCCGATGCAGCACGGTCTAATGCCCACCGGCGTTGAGCCTGTCGACGTCGACTGCGCGGTATTTTATGTGCGAAGTAGTGAGCTTACGCCATTGGAAAGCTCAAATGTATCAATATCAGAGTTGTTGTGCGGCATACAATCTGTACAGTGGACTAACTCTTGCTCAGCGTTGCTTTCAGTGCGCCGTCTCGTTCGATTTCATCAAAAGTTCTTAGAACCTTACGTCGCGGGAATTCTCCAAGCTTGTCTCAAACAAGCAAAGAACCTTAGAAGCGTTGTGAGTAAGACAGCTCTGTTATGTGTTTCTGACTTACTCCAGCTGTACGAGTCAAATCTTTTGTTCTTGAGTGAAGAATCCATGCGTTCGTGCTTACAAACACTTCTAGAGATTAGTATTTGTGGGAAGAAGTTTCTAGCTGTAGAATCCAATTCAGTTTTGCAAGATTTCATGGATAATTCTCCTGCGTGTAACATCGCCCGTATCTGCCTACACGAAGTTGAACATAACAGTCCAGCTTACAGGTCAGCGTTGGTACGCGTAGTACTTTGTCTTCTTAAAAGTCACGCAAGACAAGCTGTTATTAAGGTATGTCCAATATATCGTTGCTGTATGTTCCGAAGATGATGCAGTTGTAGGAGACAATAGCTTCTTTATGGGGTGAAAAGCTCAAAGAGTTGGTAACGGTTTCTTTTAAACATTTTCTTAATATTGCTCACGGTTTTGTCTAGGTACGCGATCAACTACCTGCGACTCGAGAGAATGCACGTGCAGCTTTATCTTTAATCATGTCAGAAACTGTTGATGGAGTTTGAAGGCGCGCGCCCTAGTGCTGGGATAAAATGTGTGTAACAATTTGGTGAAAGTTGATTAAAAAAATGGTAGGTACCTGAATTAAGCACGCTGGGCTTATTTGTCGCTGGAGAACTCAGCATCTATCACATCATCGGCTGCGCCACTCGATTCCGGTCGTTGACCTGACGTTGCACCAGAGTCGCTTCCTTGATACATTGCTTGGCCCATAGACATCACTTGTTGCTGCAAAGCTTCTTGAGCATTTTTCATTCTCTCTACATCATCACTAGCGATTGCTTGCTTAAGATCATTCAATTTTTCGAGAACTGCATCCTTCGCGTCTGTAGGAATCTTATCGTCGAGTTCTTTGAGCTGCTTTTCGGTTTGATAGACCATGGAATCCGCGCTATTCTTGACTTCAACTGTCTCACGTTTAGCTTTATCCTCACTCGCGAACTTTTCAGCATCGGCGACCATCTTGTCTACTTCATCCGAAGAAAGAGTTGACGCGCCTGTAATCTTGATATCTTGTTTCTTACCCGTTCCTTTATCGCATGCTTCTACGGAAAGAATACCGTTTGCATCAATATCAAACTTCACTTCAATTTGTGGGACACCACGAGGAGCAGATGGGATGCCGTCCAGTCTGAAGTTACCAAGACTCTTGTTATCTTTGACAAACTCACGCTCGCCCTGCAAAACATTGATTTCAACGCTAGTTTGTCCGTCGGCTGCTGTTGAAAACACCTCAGATTTTGATGTTGGAAGAGTCGTGTTCCGAGGAATCAGCTTGGTCATAACGCCACCAAGTGTTTCAAGACCGAGAGAAAGTGGGGTCACGTCGAGAAGTACAATATCAGAGACTTCACCTGCAAGCACACCAGCTTGTACAGCGGCACCGAGAGCTACAACCTCGTCGGGGTTCACACTCATGTTAGGCTCTTTCTTTGTGAGACTTTTCACGAGATCGCGAATCGCAGGAATGCGCGTGGATCCACCTACAAGAATAACTTCATCAACCTCGTTGAGTGTTAACTTAGCATCTTTCAAGGCTTGTTCGACGGGAACACGACAACGGTTGATTAAGTCGTCGCAAAGTTGCTCAAACTTAGACTTGGTAAGGCTTGTATCGATGTGTTTTGGGCCGTCTGCTGTTGCGGTGATGAAGGGCAGTGAGATTGAAGTCGTCGACGTGGTTGAGAGTTCCATTTTGGCCTTCTCTGCTGCTTCCGTAAGTCGTTGAAGCGCTTGCTTGTCATTCATCAGGTTGACACCTTCTGTCTTTTGAAAATCAGACGCCAACCACTCAACTATCCGTTTATCAAAATCATCTCCTCCGAGGTGGGTGTCACCAGAAGTTGACAAAACTTCGAAGACACCATCACCAACTTCAAGAACAGATACATCAAACGTACCCCCTCCAAGATCAAAGATGAGAATAGTTTCGTTTGATTTCCGATCGAAGCCGTATGCTAAAGATGCTGCAGTGGGCTCGTTGATGATACGCAGTACTTCTATCCCAGCAATTTGGCCGGCATCCTTTGTCGCCTGTCGCTGACTGTCGTTGAAGTATGCAGGAACAGTAACAACGGCCTTCGTGACAGAATCGCCGAGAAAATTAGCTGCATCGTCGCAGAGCTTGCGCAGCACCTGAGCAGAAATTTCTTCCGCAGCAAACTGTTTGCCGAGCGCAGGACAGTCAATTTTTACCTTGCCACCACTATTGACTACAGTGTATGGGATTTCCTTTGCCTCGTTTGTGACTTCGTCCATCTTCCTTCCAATAAAACGTTTCACGGAGAAAAAGGTGTTTTCAGGATTCACCACGCCTTGTCTTTTGGCGATTTGACCAACGAGGCGGTCGCCATTCTTGGTGTACGCGACTACCGAGGGAGTTGTGCGGCCTCCCTCAGCGTTTGTGACGATTGTTGGTGAGCCACCTTCCATCGCTGCGACCTATGATAGAACAAGTTAGATGAGTTGAAGAGTAATGGAAAAAGTCGGGAACAGCGGCGCAATATGGGACCGCGGTAGGCCGGGGCGCATGGTCTAAGCCGAACACTAAGTCGAAGTGCGTGAATGAGCGTGACCTACCGCAGAGTTTGTGGTGCCGAGGTCGATCCCAACGACTTTCTCAGCTCGGATATCTATCGCGGAATGTCTAAAGGCATTTCGGTTGAAAATTTTACGAGACTTTAAGTCAATAGTGCTGGCTCGTAGGGTGTGTCGAAAGGTGGCAAGGGGCCCTCTGATACCGACAGGTTTTGACGAAAACTTGTTCAAGCTGCTCACGTAAGTCGGTCTCACTGAGCATTGTATTTTGGATTGTGGTAGTGTCTGCATTTTCTGATCAAACTCAACCGCGCCGGACTACCGATTTGGCCTGTTTAAAGTTTCGCTGTAACTGCGCAGTAAGTGGCGGCGCGTCGTGGACATCCGTCGGAAACACCTTCGAAAGTTTTCGTACGTCTTTTTAAGGAACCCGAAGTATATTATACTAGCCTTGCCAGTGGCTAAGTATGATAGTGATTGTACTAAAACACGGGATATTTTATGTCTGATCACGGTGACGTCATACCGGTATTTGTTCCTACCGCCATGTGCCGCTTTTGTTGGTATTATACTGGCGCAACCGCTACGTGATACACCGTCGACTACCCACGTAGCCGTGCGGCGGTGCGTCGTTGGCACAATTTTTGTTGTTTCCCTCGTATCTGGTTACTTGCTTGCCGAAAACGTGCCTTCAGTGCATGGCATTTATCTCGCCTACAATAAACCAACTAACGCTTTGAACGCGGTCCGCACCACAGCCTGCGGACGACGCGTGAACATTAGTGGAGGGAGTAAATGGCTCGGAGGTTCGATCGTAGTAGACGGTTAACGTTTCGTTATGTGAATGACGCTTGCGCAGGTACGATTCGAGGACGACGATCTTCAGCCCAGAGGGTCGATTATATCAGGTACGCTACCAGCTACGGCGTCATAGATACTGGAATCTGTATGAATAACTTCGCGCTCAGGTAGAATATGCACTCGAATCTGTGAATCACGCTGGAACTTGCTTGGGCATACGAACAAAGAGTGGAGTTCTACTCGCGTCCGAGAAAAAAATTCTATCGAAGGTTAATCACGAATTGTCCTTGTAAAGATATCATCCTAACGAAAGTTGAGTAGTTGCTCGAACAAGGCAATACACCAGAGAAACTTTTGAAAGTGGACAAGCACATCGTAATTGCGATTGCAGGTTTGAATGCCGATGCGATGATATTAGTAAATCTGGCTCGGTGAGTTCTTATACGCATCTCGCGCTTTATCACCTAACATTTAGATCCCCGCCTAAGCTTGACTGCGAGGCGTTACAGTGCAAAATTTGGCCAACCGATTCCAGTAGAGAACCTAGTGCAAGAACTAAGTGATCATAAACAAGGATATACTCAGTTCGGGGGCCTCCGTCCATATGGTGTCGCATTTCTTTTTGCTGGTTGGTGCGTCGCAACCTTTCATTTGATCTCCCCAACCTTTTCTAACAAAATATATAAACACAGGGATAGAAAAGGTGGCTTTCAACTTTTTCATAGTGAACCATCCGGTAACTTCAGTGCTTGGAAGGTAAACTCGTGACTTTCCACTTCGCGCGCGCGGTCTGATAAGTCGATGATAGGCGACAGCCATTGGTGCCAGCAGTCAAGCGGCCCAAGCTATGCTTAAAAGTGATTATAACGAAGAACTGGATCTAAAAGCTGCAAAGAATCTCGCCACGAGAGTATTAGAGAAGACAATGGACTGCGTAAAAATGACAGAAGAGAGACTTGAAATGGTTTATCTGACCCATAGTGATGAGCCAGGCGACGTAGTTTTCAGATATCTTTCCTCGAACGCCGGAGAAGATGAAGCTTAGCTATTTTTAAAATAGCTTTCACTATTGGCGTAACCACTTTCCTTGGCTTGTGGTACAAAGCACGTAACACCAAGACACTAGCGTGCTCATAGGTCAGATGTCGTATTTAACAAAATAATTACATGCGTATATTTCTCATCATGCCGGTATCACTAATACTTCTATCTCTGCCTCGTGCACGTTTCACGTACTGCTACTTTTGGACGACCTGTGAAACAGTATCGCCTAGTAACGATTCCCTGAACCTTATACCTACATTTCTTACCAATGCCACAATTTCGCACGACCGCGTAATTCCCCTTCATTTTACCATTACCTATCATTCATTCAGTGATATGTCTTCAAAAGTCCCGTTCACTTAACCTGTTACTCTGATTTTGCCAAAAGAAATATTCAAAGTCTGAGCGTACGGTAGTTTTTGAGTTATGTTAGCCCGCTATGCGATGGAAACCATACCTTATTTGTGATTTGACCTACCCCAAGCGCTCTATTCGTTGTCGCGGCGGAAAACATCCCCTAAAGTTCACATTACGCGTAACGTCTTGAGTTTCAACTAGGTAGTTTACTTGAAATTCTAGAGCAGTGTATCCACACTCCATCTCTAAACGAATGAGTTTCCGAGCCTCAAAATATTTCGCGTCTCGCGTGCGATCTCTACGACGTCTCGCTGTCGTCAGTGCCGTCCGAAGTGAACAGTACTCTTTCTACTCGGTAAACGTGAACCCCCTGTTCGTAGTAAGAATCTTGCAAGAGGAGCCCCGACAGAATACATGATATCGGCCATCCGGGCATGTGTTCCACCCCGATTATTATGGGAAATCGGTGCCGAATTATAGCCACGGCTGTTAAAGTGTATCAATTTTGCGATTATGGTGCAATGCATAATATTGTATTGCGCTCAGCTGGGTTATCAGTCCACTCTGTTGTGGACTTGTTATAGCGTTGTCATGTGACTGATACTGTTTGTTCATATGTCGAGTGCTACGTTTAAAACGTTTTGTCGACAGATGCTCTATGACCGTAACCAGGCCGTTGAGTCCCGCGCTACCTACCTTTCGAAGCCGCGCGATTCGCGCACATCAAGCGTCGAGCTAGATGCGAATGGGCATCACAGAATTGAAAGATGTTTGCGTAGATAGGATAAATCATGAATTTGGGCGCGTCGAATCTTGTCTCAGTACGTCAGGTATGTCCTACCGTGTCAACTTTTTTTGGTACTTGCGTGCTGAGTAGTTTTCTCGTCTAGAGCATGCGCGTGGTCGTTTGACTGATCTAATGCATGTCATCAACGCGTTACCGAGTCCTCATCGACAACACTACATCGCAAAGTTTGCGCAGGTAACAATGCTTCCCCGCCTTCTTCACCAATCTTACTTTGGTGTAGCTGTGTAAGCTATGTCGTGTTGTTAGAGCATTGCACGTAACAAAAAGGTGCATAATGGTACCTGCCACAGTGCAGGATTTAAAACGCATGGGTATAAGCGTCTTGATGAAACAGCTCATTAGAAGACATTTATTTCAAACTGCGCTTGTCATTGCGAAAGTGGTATGTGTACGCTGGTATATGGTGGCAGCGTTTTTACTTAAAACACGTTTTCTATGTAGTTACGAATGGATTCAGTTTGGATTGAATCGATAATATCGATGAAAAAGCAAAGCCCTCTTACATTTAAGTATATCGATGACTTCAGTTTGATACCAAGATCTCGTGCAGTGAGCGTCAAACTATTTTGCTTGTATGGTGTCAATGTATCATGCCCAAGGGATTCCCCAAAGGGAGTGAGATATGAAACACCGTTGCCACAATTACTAGGACTTCAGAACAAACATGAAAAGATACTGAATGTCTATAACCAGCAAAAATCACATATGCAACAAACACTTTTACTTCTACAGGCGGTCTCGATGAACAAGATGGTATGTGTTGTGTCACGGATTTACGATCCCACTTTCGGACTTGGCCACTCATACTGAACCTGTGATAGATATCTGTTATTTCCAGGAAAATGGAAGAGTTGTACAAAGCTGGAGAAAACTGCTCACGCACTTACGATTTATTTGTGAAATCGACTACGACGTACATGGTAAGGTAGTTTTTCTAAGTGTATTTCAAAGCATTTAAAGTATCACTAGAATTCGGCAAGGGCCTTCGGCTCGTACTCAACCCTGCGGGATTTTGTCTTCAAAACAATTACAACATCTGGTGTCAATTCTATTTGTCACTTGGGCGTTGCGAGTGAGTTGAACGAACGTCAGCTAATGTGGTTGGTGGCCACATATTATGCTCGTAGACAACAATGGACAGATGCCTCGATAGCAGCTCGGAGTGCCAGACCGAGTGCGTACTTTGAGCCTGCGTTGGAGTTACAGAGTGTATGAGACTGAATCGCGTAGAACTAAAAGTCACCGCGCACTGATGAAGGACGAATTTCTGGCTCTCATATTGATATTAACTAAAATATAATTGAAGTGTTCATCCGAAATTGGAAAGTTGTTTGGGCTGTCACCTGAACTCAAGTTTTAGCCTCACGTTGACTATCTGGGAAGATTTAAATGAGCTTTATCTTCGTGAGTGCAAGGTACTATGCGGGGATGGTAAGACTTATGTGATTGAGATCGATCAGCTTTCTTACCGTGCCGACGGCGAACATCAAGGACGATGTTAAAAAGCCAAAGTACAACAGAGGAGTAGGTACGTCAGCCACTTGCAAGACCTGCGAATCTCGGTGAGCTTATGAGAAATAAACGTCGCGCTCTCGCACCTCAGCAATTGTACTCTCAACCGGCATCGCAATCGCAGATTGGACGGGAATGATCGCGCCTGAAGCGTGAGAAACGTGCTGTACGTTAGTCTAGCCCTCTGAGCACCAAGATCACGTTTGATCCGAGTGAAAGTCACTGTGACGTCTGGATGCGATCGCATCTCGGACGCATGATTCTATGAATAAATATGATGAAAAAACGCACCACCCATGATTACCGTAGCCTTAATGTCCTCCTTGAGCTTGGTCGCTTCGAACGCGGTACCCAAGGGTTTGGGAAGAGCCGCGCGGCACACGTTGTTCGAACGCGGCGTGTTAGTGTTTGCTCTAAGCAACGCTACGTTAAGTTGGGTCTTCGTAGAGATTGTGAACATATTTCTGCTTTGGATGATTCGTGACACGGCGGCGCGGAGTGCGGAAAGCGCGCGCAGCCTCGGATTTTTGATCGTTATCCAAGTAGCGCGTAGCGCGTTCCAGTCCTAAATTTCTCGCGAAAGTTGATAAATATGTATAATCGTTGTGCAATCTGAGATCAATATATTGATAAATCACAACACCTGGGAACGTATTGTAACGTACTAGAATCTAATAAATCATGTACCACACACAGGGCATGTAAACGCACTCCCCTAAGCCCACGGTGTTGCATCAAAGAACGGATACGCCTCGTTGGAGACGTTTAAAGAGACCACACGACGCGACAATTCTTCGCAGCATTCGACCTCGCACTGCTCTTCGCTGATTTTCAGCTTTGACTTACTTACTGTCTGTGTCACTTAGAAACTGAGTTCTCCACTGTGCCCGTCTTGACAACACCGTTTAACTTTGTGAAAACACAACGATGGCTGCTGTGTATACCGCATCTTTGTGTGGAGTGCATAATCCAACTCTGTCAAGAATGACGCGCGTAGGCCGTCTTAACACCACCAGAAAGGCACCTGTAGCGAGAAACCAATTCACAACTGTGAAAAATGTCATGGATAATAGTAGGCAACCGGCGTTCGATGTCATTATCGCCGGAGGCGGATTAGCTGGCTTATTTTTAGCCATATGCTTGATTCGCAACGGCATGAACGTCGTCGTGTTAGAGAAAACGAAACAATACAGGCCTTTGGGGGGCCCAATCCAACTTGCGAGTAACGGGCTCGGGGTGGTTCACGCAATAAGTCCAGAGCTTGCTGAATCAATTTATAGCGTTAGTCGCCCTTTCTGGGGTACTCGAAGTGGGATACGCGATGGCCTAACTTCTGAATGGATGTTTACGTTCGATGCTATTACAGATATTCCGGCGACTCAAGGCATGCCATTTTCCATATGTATTGATCGCTCTGATCTTCAAGCTGCATTGCTGGATGAAATAGATCGCATATGTACTCAAAAAGCAAGTGTGGTGAGGTTGGATGCGGCGGTTGCAAAATACATCGAGATGGAAGCAGGAGTGCATGTCACGCTTGAAAATGGTGAAATTTTATATGGCGATTTATTGGTGGGAGCAGACGGTATTTGGAGCACTATACGATCTCAAATGTTTGGAGAGCCTTCGAATAGTGTAGAGGAACGTTTTGCCGCAGCGTCCTTTACTGGCTTCAAGCTTTTTAGTGGGTTGCCATTGTGTAAATCTGACGAATTTCTCGAGATCGGATACAGCGCCTTCATTGGCCCAGACCACTATTTCGTAGTGTGTCCAGATCGATTTGGCCGGGTGCAGTGGTATGCTTTCATCAAAGCCACGCCACAAGAACCTGAAGTCGCCAATGCCAAAACCATGCTTACGAAAACGTTCGCAAATTGGGCACCTCAAGTGAAGGAATTAATCCTTGCGACAAAAGAAGATGAAATAGTGCAGCGCGATCTTCTGGACAGAGTTCCTAGTATTAGCAAAAGCTGGGCATCAAGTTACGTCACTTTACTCGGGGATTCGTGTCACGCGACTATGCCTAATATCGGTCAAGGAACAGGTTTAGCATTTGAAGACGGTTATGTTCTAGCAAGTATGCTGTCTGATATTGCCTCGCAAAGCGAGATCCCACGACTCCTACAAAAGTTCTATAAAACGCGTATATTAAGAACTGCGATAGTTCAAGGTCTAGGCAGGCTGAACAGTGAAGCTATCAAGCTTCTAACACCTTTACTTCCAATTCGGCCTGTCGTTGATTTCATGCTCTCTCCGATGTTGCCAAGTATATTCTATTTACAATTCGCTTACTGCTATTCTTTCTGTCCTGTTAAAATCCCTTCTGATGTAAGTAAGAAAAGGGCCGCAGCGATGGAAAAACGGCATCGCTACGAAACAGAACAGGCTTGGAACGATGACAGCAACCACGGAATATCTTAGGGCGTAAGGGACGTGTATTCTTACTGCGATGCATATTTTCTGTTCGTATGCGCATTGAATTTGAGTTGTCATTCTCCTTCGAGAGCGTTGCAATCATCAATATATCACGCGTTCTCTAAACTTTCCAGCTCACCCTGTAAATAATTGCACCCTTCTGTCATTTTAGTTTGTCTGTTGAAAATATCTAACTCACCCCAATAACATCTAATTTTGTCTGTAGTATCTGCAGTGCTTGTAAAACAATTTCTTCCACTTTGAGAGCACCAGTAGATTCAACATGAAATGTAAAATGCTCATTACTCGGTCGAATTTCAATCAAACCAGTTTTACCGAGCTCGTTTATCTTATGAAAGTGTTATCATACTGAAATGATTAAAGATGTGCACAACGTACTTTGTTCAACATTTCCCCGTCAAAAGTACAACTCTCAAGAGAAGATTGTACAAACCTGTCACTCTCAACGTCGTATTTGAACATTTTTGAAGGATCACTTTCAGCAATCACACGTTTTTCAGTTCCTAAATTTTGATGAGTGACATGTCGTTTTCTTATTACGTGAAAATATACTCACCAGTCAAAGTGTCAAATATTTCTTGTTCTATGTGGACCACGGGCTCATGTTTGAAGACAGCAGTAGATACAGGTGACCATTTCGCATGATCTTTTCCTGTACCCTTTCGAGCGATGCACTTCATCGATATCTCCTGGTTTTTGCGAAGTTTGGCTATCAAAATTGCGTTTGTTTTCCAGGCACCTGTGCTTGCGGCAAGGAAGCTAACTGGCTTGACACGCTCATCGAAAGAAACCAAATCTTCACTCGTGACATCCCTAGTCTGCTCGCCATCACATCGGACTTTTAGCTCTAAATGTACATCTGTAGCAGACTCATCGTCTCCAGTGTATTCATATGGTTTAAATAATTCTGAAGCCTTCGTGCTGTCGAGGGGGATGAGGCCTAACCTGTGGGCCAAAAATTCGTCACATAGAACTGAGGAGTTCTCCAGCACTTCGACAAGATCAATCGCGACTGTCGGAACTTCGGCAATCATGACCCTTCGCAGTGCGTTCGCTAGGCTCACGTCGACGCCTTGTAGACTGAACTGCGTGAGTTGATCTTCAAGTCGAGCTACTTTGACCGACGTGCTGGCCGAACTCATGATGGGCACTCAAATCCACACTTTAAATCGAGCAGGCGTTCGTTCAATTCTGACAGAATTTATAGTTCAAGCTGTGCCACTAGTCGGCGTCGATCTGCGCGTGAGGAACTGGGTTTTTTCATCGCTCAGTTGAGCGTTCGGCCTTCTGGCCTTTTTTGGCTCTGCAGGCTGCAGAAACGCAGCATTTCTTTTCTGTTACTATACTATACAATATTTAGGCTGATGAAGAGATAGATTAAAATGTCCTATTTTTAAGGATTTACTACTTTTTGTACATGAAGAGATGCCAAAATAGTATAATTGGTATTTTTTTCGTGGTCATTCGTACTGGTAGTCAAATCTGCAAATCGGGCGTGGCTAAATCTCACCCGAAAGCAACTTTTTATCAAAATATTGATAGTATATTAGAAACAGTTAAGTGTGTGTAACTAAAAATAAAAAATTATTAAGGCCGACTAAGAGCACCATAGTTAACTTTCCCCATAACTCCGACTTAACGCTGAAGTTATCGTCCATTGGACTAAGAGCAAAGCGTTCTGATAACTTTATACCCCGAGTTATACTCAAACGACTAAGAGCTCATTTTCATAACTTTTTCGTTAACTTCGCCACGCTCACGAGTCGTGAACCGTCGCGTCGGCCGTTGCGCGATTGAAATTCGCGGGCATTTGGGAAAATTACTAAGTTATCGTCGAGGGGGTTAAGAGCTGATTTCGATAACTTTTACATAACTTTGACCCCCTTCTAATTAACTCAAGGATTGACGAGTAAAAAGTTATCATCAAACCTTAAATTTGACCATAACTTTGGGCAAAGTTATCGTCAAATTTACGTGATTTCGATAACTTTATGCTAATTTTGGTGCTCTTACCCCCGTTTTTCCGATAACTTTCTGATAACTTTAGTTAACTACGGTGCTCTTAGTCGGCCTAAAAATATAAAAACGTCATAAATGACCAAAAACACCACACGAGTCCTGACTCCACGCTTCTTTGGGACTCCCCGGACGTGGAGTCACTTTCGGATGTTTTCACCTTGTGAACATTTGTCTGTTTGTCTGTTTGTCAGTTTTTGTCAGTTTGTGACAAACGACAGCAACGACACCTAAAGGTGTGAAACGAAGCGACATGGATGACGAAGCGACGATGAATGCAGTAGAAAGACTTGAAACGATGACAACACACCTGCTCTTGGTGAATGGTGCCGATACGTCGGGTCGATTTGACTACGAATGACCACTTTGAAAAAGACCCATTGCACTACGGTTTTCCTATCATTTTACGTATTTATTTCTCGGGTTCATCTCTTCATCCTGAACTGTTCATTAGCAGAGAACGACGTCAGGGCTGCACAGGGCTGCACACCAATGTTGCCCTGAGTAGCGTGCCTATAAATTAATGGAAAACCTTCCTTTTTCTTCGATGGACGTGAAATAATTCTTGTATTCATGCGCGGAATGCACGTCTTCTCCGTGCGTTTAGTCTGAGCACAGACTCTGAGCGCAATGCTGGTTTAAATTTAACTTAACAAAAGTCCTTTGCACTAACTAACACACATTCGCGTAGTGCAATTTCACTGCATTTCTCTTGTTTTTCCAAGTGTCGTTTCACTGCTTTCAGCCAAGCCGCCACACACACTGCGTACATTTGTGCTCCACTTTCGATGGGCAGAGAAGCAACAAACTAGCGTTTTATATTTGAAGTTTGAGATCATCAGAGTGGAGTTTGTGTGTTACCTTATCTACACCCAGCATTACACTCCCTGTCTCGAACATGAATTTACGTGTTATAGCCTGAAAAGTCACACATTAGTAGATCCTTTTAACAATCGAAATGAACATTTACTTTAAAGACACCGATCTTGGCCTCCGTGGTTGTGAACCCAGGAACGCGCAATACACAGTCAAGCCTGTTGACTTATCATTCACAGCAAACGCTGAAACATCTTCGACTTACCTCCCTGGGCGTAAAAGGCCAGGATCAACTAGCTCTGGTCTATTGCTAGCCGCTAACACAAAAACACGCGAGTTCTATTCTTACGAGGTAAGAAATACTTGTATGCCTGAAGATACTTCAGCCCTCACCTTCGTAGAATCAAGCTCAGTGATGAGCTGACTCACGACTCGATTCATCAGACCTACAGAGTCAGAGCGAACCTGATGTTCGTTTTGTAATATGCGCTTAAATGTGCTCTTGTGTGCAAAATTACCGCCGCAAGTGAATCAATCTCATCAAAAAATATCAACGTAGGCGAGAGTTCTCTGGCTCTAGAAAAGATTTCACGAATACATCGCTGCACCAAGATTATACAGTAAAGCTACGTATAATGCATCGTTTCTCACCTCACTTTCGCCTACGTACATGCTCAAGAGCTCAGGGCCTTTGATATTCAAGAACTGTAATTTTAACTCCTCACTCGCAGCTTTAGCAACGAGGGTTTTTCCGGTGCCCTGCGTGATATTGATAATGTAAGTAAACACCCTCTCTTATTTTGTAATCCATACCGGTGGACCACACAGTAGTGCACCACGTCGTGTGCGTTGTCTACAATATAATTTGGGATATCGCAACGGATAATCAATCATATCGAAAAGTGTTCTTTTGACATCTTCAAGTCCACCTATATCGTCCCATCCCGTATTCACTTTCTGCTTATATACACGTTTGCAGTCAAATCATATTTATGTAATAGATGTAGGTAGAAACACACCCGTATTTTCATGCCTTGGTACGACTGCAGGTTCTCTGCGATATCAGCTAGACCTGTGATAAGTAGTCTTCGTTGCGTAGTAGACCAAATCTGGTGTGCAATGTGTTCGAACGATTTGCCTACATTTCTAGACTCCCCACGGCGAGATGTAGCCTGCTGTGAAATACAATAAAAATCCAAGATGCAAGATGCCACGTCGGCGAATGTTGCTTACTCGATGAGAAAACAGTCTTTGAAATCTAGGTCGTTGGGTCTGACCGCTGCCTGTACTTAAAATCTTTACTCGTTGAAAGCCTTTGGACGCATGAATATCAAAATCGCAAACGTCTCGCACTGAATTCAAGACACTTATAACACTTTTGTCATTTAGTGCGTCTATGTCTGAAAGTAACAACATAGTATTTTTTGCCCTTCGTGTAGAAAGAATCTGCTCATGCACTATGGCTTGGATCTTGATAAACGAGTGACAAAATGGAATTCTAGAGCAATATAAAGCCAACCTTTGTATCCGAGTTCAATAATTTCAAGTATCTACATGATATCTCCAGAACATCCGTAAATCGTTGTTTTTGTACTTCACGTTTCAGCCACAGTTTCAGATGTCTTGGTACGTTCATAAGCATGATATGTTCGCGTGTGTCATACTACGCATGTTAAATAGTCAATCGATAAATCGGCTTTAAACCAGTCTTGTGTATCACTTACACATTTGAGTTCAATATTGTGTATGAAATCCGGCTTCACGAACTCACATCGTGCCCTTGAACACTTCGAAAAAGTGGCGTGCTGTGTGCTTTGGGCGCCTTGCTTGATCAGACTTTCAATCATAATTTTGGTGCGACCTATTCGCTGTTGAGTAAAATATACACGCTTTTAAAGTAGTATGCGTGTACCAGGTTGAGTCCATACATATTGTCCACTATTTATGTTTTGTGTGAAACAGTTTACTTTTGTGACATAACACTTGAACTTGCTTGGTCGTCGTGTTTTCATGGATCTGCATTCGATTACTACTCGATGGCCATTCTAAAACATTTATTAATGTCGTTCGAGCCCAGTCATTCTTACTGCCTTACCCACACGATCTGCCTCTGGGAGAAGAACTCCAAGGTGTGCTTAAATAAAGACTGGCTGAGTTCGGCAGTTTCTATTGCGTCAAACGGCATCTCGACGCATAGCGTGATAGCGTCCGCGATGCTTTCCTACGTTTGAAAAGATTAAATGTATCGGTGACGTAGATTTTTTGATTGCTTACCATTTTTGCTCCATGCTCCCTCTCGTTCCTGAGCTTACCTTTCGCCGATCGCGAAGTTGGTAACGGAAACGTGCTTTCGGCAACGTTGAACAGAAGTGGCGTACACATATGTGGTGGACTATATCACTGTGTCGACTCGGAACTTTATTTCATTTCATGCGCACGGATTAGTACGTTGTTCCTACGCTGCGTGTAGCTCAGCGATTCGTCTGGCGCTCTACCGTCACGGAGCCGTGGGGTGTTCAGTCCTCTGGCCCCACTGGGCCCCACCTGCCACTCGTAGACTCGACGGTTGGAGCGAGCAGAGGTCATTCGCATTCAATTTTATTTAGGGCGACTAACAGGTCGAAATTAGAATAGCGCCTTTTTCGGGCGTATATTGCAATTTTATGCTCATTCCGACTAACAGGTCCTCGATTGAAATAGCGAACAGCCTCGAGTCACTATTGGTCAATACATACCCACAGTTTTGACTGGTGAAGAGCTTGGGAAACGAAAACGCCGTGTACTCGACTCGGAAGTCGCCGCGCGCTGAGCGGAAAGCGCGGCATCGTCGCCGTGTGCGCTTGTTGCGCCGTCGCACAGATTTTTCAAACCTTTTCGTAGTGAGATGTGCGAGTTACGTCGTGGTGAAGGCTCGCTATTCCTATTTCCAACTAACAGGTGCGGAATTAGAATAGCGCGCTCGCGACCCCCTAAAAATCGTTTATTAGTCGTTAACTCGTCGTCGCTATTCCAATCTTTGCGATTGGAATAACTTCGGCGATTTTATTCCAATCTTTGGGCAATTGGAATAAGAAATTAGCTTATTTTCGACCTGTTAGTCAGCCTTACTACCAGGTACTAGTATTCTTCATATTACTTCATATATAGATGTTCATTTTACTTAGTATGTACGCGATGTACCCACTTGGTATTAATCGCAATTAAAACAGTAAAACAGAGCCAGGTCTGCAGGTGAAAAACTCTACAAATCAAAATGCCACAATGCTGTGAATGCGTCGTTTTGATTGGATGCATGATGTCGATAGACCGCTTACTAGAAACAACTAGTAGAGTCGAACCTCAGTCTTGCACCACCAGAAGATAACTTACGAGGGCGAAGTACCCAGTGAAAAGAGTCTCTAGGACATTTCGTCATGAAAGTTACATGCGGCGGCACGTTCAAACGTTGTCTTGCAGGTAAAGTCGGCTTGACCCTCTTCCGGAAAAGTGCTGATGATCTACTACGTCTTCTACAGCTTTCATCTTGTCTATTGCCTATAGCGCTACCGTCAACGCCGAAGATTCCAATGAAATCCTAGGAACGGTCATTGGAATTGATCTTGGGACGACTTACTCATGCGTCGGTGCTTATGTGAACGGTAAAGTTGAGATAATTGCCAACGATCAGGGGAACCGCATCACCCCTTCATATGTGGCTTTCACGGACACTGAGAGGCTCATCGGAGACTCGGCGAAAAACCAAGCGACGTCGAACCCCGAACGAACTGTGTTCGATGCCAAGCGCCTCATCGGCAGAAAGTAAGATGCTTACTGCGATGTTCGCGTCTTCGCGTACTGACTTGCCTCATAGGTTCACTGACAAGGAGGTTCAGCGCGATCTCAAAATGTTCCCTTTCAAGGTCGTGAATAAAGATACCAAGCCGTGTATTGAGGTTGAACTCAAAGATGGCAAGAAAACTTTCCAAGCGGAAGAAATTTCTGCGATGGTACTGACTAAGATGAAAGAAACTGCTGAAGCCTACCTTGGCAAGGACATAAAGCACGCTGTTGTCACTGTACCAGGTGTGTTTATTGCAGTACAGCACTCCCTTCTCATATTAAAGTTATTGTGCAGCATATTTCAATGACGCACAACGCCAGGCGACGAAAGATGCAGGTGTAATTGCTGGCTTAAACGTCGCTCGAATTATCAATGAGCCAACCGCGGCGGCCATTGCTTACGGTCTGGACAAGAAAGGTGAAAAGAACATCTTGGTTTTCGATCTTGGTGGAGGCACATTTGACGTATCGATTTTGACGATCGATAATGGAGTTTTCGAAGTCATTTCCACCAATGGAGACACTCATCTCGGAGGTAAGTACGAAACTAAAGGATCGACGCAGAGTGCTCATGTTTCTTTCAGGTGAGGACTTCGACCAGCGCATCATGGAATATTTCATGAAACTCATCAAACGTAAACATGGCAAAGATATTTCCAGTGATGTCAAGGCAGTTCAAAAGCTACGCCGTGAGGCTGAGCGCGCGAAAAGGACACTCTCGAATCAACACCAAGTTCGAGTAGAAATCGAAGCCCTCTTTGATGGAACTGACTTCTCAGAACCCTTAACTCGCGCTCGTTTTGAAGAACTCAACAATGACTTGTTCAGGAAAACCATGGGACCAGTAAAGAAGGCTATGGAAGATGCAGGAATGAAAAAAAATGAGATTGATGAAATTGTACTCGTCGGCGGCTCTACGCGAATCCCGAAAGTGCAAGAGCTTTTGAAAGACTTTTTTGATGGCAAGGAACCAAACCGTGGAGTCAATCCTGACGAGGCTGTTGCCTATGGTGCGGCGGTTCAAGGTGGTATTCTTTCCGGAGAAGGAGGTGACGAGACGAAAGACATTTTATTGCTTGACGTGGCACCACTCACGCAAGGGATCGAGACTGTCGGTGGGGTTATGACAAAACTGATTCCTCGCAATACTGTCATCCCTACCAAGAAATCACAAACTTTTACTACATATCAGGACAATCAACAAACGGTTATGATTCAAGTTTTTGAGGGCGAGCGCGCAATGACAAAAGATAACCACTTACTTGGAAAGTTTGAACTCACCTCAATTCCTCCAGCACCACGCGGTGTTCCTCAGATCGAAGTGACCTTCGAGATTGACGCGAACGGTATCCTCAACGTTGGTGCCGAGGACAAGGGGACGGGAAAATCTGAGAAAATAACTATCACAAACGACAAAGGCCGACTCTCTCAAGAAGAAATCGAGCGAATGGTCGAAGAAGCTGAAGAATTTGCCGAAGAAGACCGCAAAATCAAGGAGCGTGTTGATGCTCGAAACAGTTTGGAGACGTTTGCTTACAACATGAAGAACACCATCTCTGACGCTGATAAGCTCGCGGACAAACTTGATGAAGAAGATAAGTCGACCATTGAAGAGGCGATCAAAGAAGCTCTCGAGTGGTTGGATGAAAATCAGGAAGCCGACAAAGAAGAGTACGACGAACAGCTCAAGCAGCTCGAACAAGTGTGCAATCCAATTGTGGCCAAGGCATATGGCAGTACGGCTAGCGACAGTGACGAAGACGAAGTGAGTGAACACGATGAACTGTAGAGCCCAGTCCGTTATAGAAAACTTGGTACTTGGAACACAGCTTCCCTTAAAATCCTAATACAACTAGCTCGCGCTGTGCATACTAGCTAGTTGTAACCCTGAGCTTTTATCACTCTGCAACTTGCGTATCTGTAAAACTTTAGTGCACTTCGTTCATTTTACTCCAGCTTCTGTGTCAGCTCGTGGTTCGAGTTCACTCCAGCCCACGCCACGCGACGTCGCACAACGATTTCACTGGTCACGACGATGCGTCGAGCGACGCCGGCGTCGACGCGGGCGTCGACGCACCCGCGACCGCCGCGCCGGTCCTCACCGAGACCGACGCGCGCGCGCGCCTCGCCGCCGACGCCGCCGCCGACGCCGATGGGCGTGGCGATCAAGGTGGCGCGCACGCCCGAGGATGTGCGCGCGAGCGCGCAGACGTGTGCGAACGCGTTCGCGTACGAACAGAGGGATGAACGCGCGGCGGCGGCGGGTTCGGGTTCGGGTTCGGGTTCGGGTTCGGGTTCGGGTTCGCGGGCGTCGAGCGGGGAGGACGCGGCGCGCGCGGGCGATTGGCTGAGCGAATCCGAGTTTACGCGACGCGCGACGGCGATGCTCGACGCGAGGTACGCGGCGGCGATCGCGCGGGAGTTGGAACAGATGGTATCGCATCACGCGGCGATGCGGGAGGTGGCCAAGGCGACGGCGCGGGATGGGCGGACGGAGGCGGGGGCGCGCGCGCGCGCGGTGAGGAGCGCGCGGAGCGTGACGATGCTCGCGCGGTTCGCGTCGTCGTCGACGGCGCAGGCGCATGCGCAGATGCAGGCGCATGCGCAGATGCAGGCGTCGGTGTCGTCAGCGGCGTCGTCGGGAGTAGACGACTCAGCGGCGCTGCCGACGTGGGTTGGAAGCGCGAGTTTGCGCGTGTGCGCGCCCGAAGCGCTTTTCCCCGAACCGTTCCCGACGACGAAACGCGTCGTACCGTACGTCTCAAACGTTGCCGTGGACGTCCGCGCTCGAGGTGCAGGCGTCGCAAGTGCTTTATTAGTCAAGTGCGAACGCGCGACGCGTATGTGGGGATATCCTGAATTATACCTCCACGTCGACGTCGGCAACGCGCGGACGCGCGAAATGTATGAACGGCGCGGGTACGAGGCGTGCGGCGAGGATCCCTGGTGGTGGGGACTCGGTGGTGTCTTGGGCGCCAGGCGCGTGTTATTAAAAAAGAACGTCTCGAAACCGCCGCGCGAGACGCCACGAGAGACGCCGGCGATGGATGTACCAATCGTCGACGCGTCGTCTGGCGCCGTCGACTGACGCCCGACGCGCGCCTCCGCGTCCTCGCGTCGTCGCCCCACCGCCAGCATAGCATCCATCACACCACACCCTCGAATCATACGTGTATTATTATATTCCATAGCATCGTCGTACCCTCGAACGCGCGCGTACGCGTGACTATCCAATCCATCCGCCGCGTCGTCTCGGCTGTCTTTGTCTTCATGTTTTTTTTTTCAAACGTTTGTGACGGTTGAATCCTCCTCACTTCGCCGCGCGCGCGCTCATGGGCGTCTTCTCGCGATCGAGCAAAACGTCGTCGAAACGCGTGTCGACGTCGATGACGACGTCCCCGCCCCCCGCGCCCGCGCCCGCGCCTGCCGCCGTCGACGCCGTGCAAACGGTGTCGAATGCATCGCCCATGGATGCGATATCTCGCGCGTTAGACACGGCTGCGCCGGCGATCATGGCGGCGAGTAAGCTCGCAGCGGCGAGTGAACCTCTGGCGCACGCGACGGTTGATTTTGCAAAGACGTTCTGGGCGCGTTTGGCGCCGTATCATCCGCATGAGTTTGGTCCCGCCGTCGTCGGTGCGTAGAGAGAGCGGCGTCGGCGCGCGCTGTTCGCGAGTCGCGCGTTGATTTGGATGAACTCGCGGTGTACTGACGGTGTGTGTGGCGTGCGATGACGTAGGTTTTATGTTGTGCTTTTTTGGTGGGTATTTCGCGACGCTCACGGCGGCCGTGGAGGCGTATAGGATTACGGGATGGGAACGAACGCGAGACGCGCTGTGCGTCATCGCGCGCAACGTCGAAGCCGCGCAACGAGCAAACATGAAGGATGATGAACTGGATGAAGATGGAAACGGGATACCGGATACGCAAGAAATTTCGCGCCGCGAGCTCGTGGTTCGTAAGATCGGCGTCGTGGCCAAAGCGATCAATCCGGATCAAATGACTGAGGCGTTGAACGCGGTGTACATGGGCTTTGTCGCCGTCGTGGCGACGTTACGCGTGCACTTTGCGGCGTGCGTGTCTTTGGGGTGCGCCGTGGGTGACATCACCTATAATGTCGTCGATCAGAATTTAACTCCAGTGATTATGATGAGCACGCCTAAGGAGTATCAAAAGTGGGTCGAGCCCGGTACGAGGTACGCGTGCAGCATCGTCGGCGTCGTCGCGGCGTGGATGGTGCAACAAGCCATCACGGCGTGGCACAGCGCCACCAGGGGCGCGCAGTTAGCCGCGCGAGGCACATTGGCGTACTTGGTGCGTCATAAATATCTCAACGCAAATGTCATCGATGAAAAGGGGAGCTTTTTCAACGCCGCGGTGTTTGCGCTCGCCGCGTGCGGCTTTTGGTCGCAAGTGCGACACAACTTTCGCTTACCGTTCCCTTTGAACATTCTCTTCTTCCCCGTTCGCGTGCTGGAATTTATGCTGCGCGTCACCATGGGCGCAATGTCCACGACGAAAGTATAACGCAAGGAAACCTATCGAAATGATGATGATACACATCGGCTTTAATGTAAAACTGAAACGACGCTCGCGCCTCACTCCTCGCCGCGGACGGTTGAGTTTTCAACCGTTTCCATTCTCCTCCTCCCTTTGCGCGTGTGCGCGTGCACGAGTAGTAATACGCACACGCGATGCTCCTCGCGCGCATCGCCGCGATCGCCGCACCGACGTCCCGCCGTCGCGAGCCGCCGCCGTCGCGTCGCTCGGCTCGCGTCGGTATCCCAGCGCCGTCGTGCCCGTCGCGCTCGCTCGTCGTCGCCGCGAGCGATGCGCGCACCGGCGATGATTCGTCCTCTTGGCTGACGGATATGATTGCCGATGCGATCGAGGAGGAATCGCGCGCGGCAAGACGCGCGGATGACGGAACCCTTTGCGAGCCGACGGCTGCGCTTGACGACGACGACGTCGACGACGACGGGACTGTGCGCGCGTACGCCGCCACCGAAGCGCACGCAGACGAGGATGACGATGATATCGATGCGTACACGTCGCCGTACGCGCACGGTGACGTGGATGAGCGTGTTGAGGGCGCGTTCGTGGGCGCGGAGACGTCGTCGACGCCCGTCGTCGGAGCCGCCGCGGTTATTTTAATCGGATTTCGCCCCGAAGAGTGGCCGCGCGTGCGCGTTTTAGTGGATGAATTAGGTGGATACGATGTCCCTGTCATTCCGGCGCGCGCCGAGCACGCGTTTGCGACGTTAGAGGAGGTGGCTGCCGAACGCGAGCCCGATTGGGAGGCGCCGAGAGGCGTCGGCGAGGGCGCGAGCCGAGGCGGTGGATTCGGCGCCCAGCGCGCTGTGGCGTTCAGTGGATTAGATTTAGGCGAAGTCGCCGTAATCGTGAGTGCGTTGGAAAGCCAAGGCTTACCGAGGCTGGCGGTGATTATTACGAATGAGGATAATTTGAGAAAACCGCTTGGCGAGGCGTTAGCCGTCGCGTTGAAAAACGCTCGGCGGGACGCGAGACGACGTCGCAGCGGCAGCGCGTCCAGTGCGCCTGCACGTGAAAGAACAGATTCCACACGCGCGGCGACGTCGACGCCATCGAATCCGCCCGCTGTAGAGCATCACCGAGAAGAAGTCATTCCAGACATTGTCCTCGAGCCGACGTCGGGCGCCGGCGAACGCTCGGGCGCGCCGCCGCCCATCGAAGCGCACAGCGCGCTTCACGACGTCGAACAACACGCCGCCGCCGCCGAAATCGATGACAATCATCAACACGAACGCGAAGGTGATGAGCGCAACGGAATCATGACCAAGCGCGCGTTGAAAGAGCTCGCCGACAGACGCGGATTATCGTATGAAGCGCTTCTCAAACAAGCGCGCGAAGCTGGCGCATCGCTTCCAGACTTTTAGACCACGCGCCTCCCGGTGCGCGAACACACGACTACTATACCATCATATATACATTGTAATCCTGTAATAATCATGATTGTAATCCTGCATTCTTTTTGCTCGACGTGTGCGATATTCAACGTATTAACGCGTCGTCGACGCGAACCGTCGACGCGACTGAACCCTAACCGTTATTTATTCCCCCGCACTTTGCGACGCCCTCGACGCCCTCGACGCGAGACCGCGCGCGTGAAATACAACCATCATGCGCCGACGCATCACGTCCGCGCTCGCGCGCTCGACGATGCGCGCGGTGACGACGACGGCGGCGTCAACGACTCGGGCTCCGGTTTCGGTGCGTGCCTCGTCGCGTGGATTAATCGTCGCGTGCGCGCATCTCTGGCGTCGACGACGACGCATGACGCGCGCAGTGTGCGTCGTGGCCGCGTACGCGCGCGGTCGACGCGTGCGCAGGGCGCGTGCGCGCTCGGGCGCGCGCACGCGCGGCTGGATTGTGTGACAATTGGGCGATCGTTTGAATTGCTCGACGGTCGCAACGTCGACACGTTTCGGTTGACTATCGCATCGACGGGCGCGTGAATCGCACGCCGTGCGCGCATAAGGGTTAATGTTCGTTAATTGCGCGCGTGTGATGCCACGAGACTGACAACGATGACGCTGGCGTGTGTTTTATTTCGCATTCGTAGACGACGCGCGCAATTGCATTCGCGCGCGCGACGCGGCGCGCGAGCGCGAACGATGCGGTATCCGCGGCGTCAGCCTTGCGCGTGCGCGCGCATCATGTGAGATTGTTTACTTCCTCGTCGCCGTCGTCGGCGGCGGCGAACGCGGCGGCTGGGAAAGAGTCTTCGGTGGAGGTGCCTTCGATGGGCGATAGCATCACCGAAGGCGCCGTCGCGCGCGTGCTCAAAGCCGTCGGGGATGAGGTAGAAACGGACGAGGTGGTGGCGCAGATAGAAACGGACAAGGTGACGATCGACGTGCGTGCGCCGAGCGCGGGCACGGTGACGCGCGTGGATGCTAAGGAGGGTGACAGCGTCGTCGTGGGTCAAGTGGTTATGGCGTTTGCGCCGAGCTCGGGTGGCGGGAAGAAGTCAAAGGCGGCGGCGAGCGCAGCGGCTCCAGCAGCGGCGGCGAGTGGAGAACCCGTGAATGTGGACGTGCCTTCGATGGGTGATAGCATCACCGAAGGTACCATCGCCGCGGTGCTCGTGAAATCTGGACAAACGGTCGCCGTGGACGAAGTCATCGCGCAAATCGAAACAGACAAGGTGACGATTGACGTGCGCGCGTCGACGAGCGGGACAGTGGGCGAAATTTTCGCCAAGGAGGGTGAAACCGTAACTGTAGGACAAAAAGTGGCGACGCTGATCCCCGGAGCGGGACCTGCAAAGAAGGCGGCGGCGCCGATGACGACTCCGGCGCCGAGCGCTCCGGCGGCTCCGGCGGCTCCGGCGGCGGCAAAACCAGCAGCAGCGTCACCGAAACCTGCTGCTACTACTACTGCTGCGGCGTCTCGTACTGAAACGCGCGTGCCGATGTCGCGCTTGCGATTGCGCGTCGCCGAACGCTTGAAGAGCTCTCAAAACACGTACGCGATGCTCACGACGTTTAACGAAATCGACATGACAAACTTGATGCACATGCGCGCAGAGTACAAGGACGCGTTCTTAGAAAAGCATGGCGTCAAATTGGGTTTTATGAGTACTTTTGTCAAGGCGGCGGCGAAAGCGTTGCAGCAAGAGCCATCGGTGAACGCCATTATCGATGGCGATGAAATTGTGTACAGAAACTACGTCGACATCTCCGTAGCAGTTAGCGCGCCCAAAGGTCTCGTTGTTCCCGTCTTGCGTAGTGCGGAAAGAATGAATTTTGCGGATGTTGAAGGTTCTATTGCGGCATACGGAAAGAAGGCGCGTGATGGCACTCTTTCAATTGACGAAATGGCGGGCGGAACGTTTACTATTTCCAACGGCGGCGTGTTTGGGTCGCTCACCGGAACACCAATTATTAACCCACCCCAAAGTGCCATCTTGGGCATGCACTCCATCGTATGGCGCCCAGTGTGCGTCGGCGCCGACCATGCCATCGTGGCGCGACCCATGATGAATGTGGCGTTGACGTATGACCATCGTCTCGTCGACGGTCGCGAAGCTGTGACGTTTTTAAAATCAATCAAAGAATCCGTGGAAGACCCGCGACGGTTGATGCTGGATGTTTAATTCCATCACACTCTACTAATTACTACCTACAATTTCCTGTAATGCTATAATCATAATCTCTTTTACGCGTTCGGGTCGAATAAGCGTCCGACGACGTTCCCAGTGAGCGCGTACGCCATCACCGCCGGCGTGGCCACTTCAAACAAATTAATATTTGGATCTAAGCTCGTCGCGAACCCGACGAGCACGCACAGCGACACGATGAGCGATGCGTAAATGCCGTCAATACTCACAGTGTACTTGCGGAAGAGTCTCATGACATCTTTGAGAAGAGCGTCTAAATCCACGCGTTGAGTGAAGACGTCGCCTCGCATTGCGATGAGTTGCGCCATATCGCGCCGCAATCCATCGACATCCGTACACGTCTGGTTCGTGTCCCACATCAGCGCAACTTCAGCAGCCTTTTCACCCTCGCCGCGCAGAATAAAGCACAAGAAGCCGATAAATTTATTCCTGACAGACTGTGGAAGCTCGTCGGCGATGCCAAAGTCAATCAACTCCAACTTCACCACGTCCGAAGCCCCGGATGCGGCTTCGGGTGTCTTGGGCGCCGTTGGCGCCGATGACGACGTAACTGCGCGATCAACGCTATAGAGAATATTTCCAGGATGCAAATCTTGATGCATGAAGTTATCTCTCAAGAGCATGAGCAAGTACGCGTGGACGCCAAGTGAGCACAATTCGGGATTTCTCGCTGATTTCTGGCGAATCGCTCGCCCCAGCCCATCGCCTTTCACGAACGTTTCAATCAATACACCCTCGGTGGCAAACCCAGGTACCGGGCGCGGAGCTTTTATTTGGATTTCATCCTTCATGTTGTGCGTAAACTTCAACAAATGATCTGCTTCGTTGCGTAAATTTGTTTGCGCTGTCATCGTGTGACTAAATTGCCCGAGCGTGTCGCGCAAATGTAAACCGCGTAACCCCGGTAGAGCATCCGCCCATCCCGCCACGGCGCGTAAGATTTGAAAATCCAAGAAAATCCTCTTCGCCACGTTCGGATGTCGCACTTTTACCGCCACATCTAGCGTGCCGTCGTCATTTAACTCAAGTTTTCTTGGCTTGGCTAAATCCGAGCACACGGCGGCAACCTCCTTGCGTAAGCGCGCCTTGTACACCTGCGCCACCGACCCTGACGCCATAGGTTTCTTTGGAAACTGCGAAAATATCAACCTTGGATCGCACTTGAGTTCTTGCGCTAATATGCGCAGCGTTTGTCGATATGAATGCTGGGGAGCATCGTCATGAAGTTGCTGCAACGCCTCGCACAAATCCTTCGGAAAGACGTCTTCGCGCGTGCTCGCCCACTGCGCCCATTTAATAAATGCCGCACCACACAGCGCGATGGCGGAATGCAGCGTGCTCCACGCGCGCTTGCGCATGCTCACACTGAGCGTCGCGGGTGCACCTTTGCTGGCGAGCAACAAAGGTACGGCGAATGTGAGCACCGGGAGCCAAGTGACGAGGAGATACATGGCGCGCACCATCAACGCGATGGACCATCCTCGAGTGGCCCATGATGCGTCGGTCAAGCGATCGTCACGCCAGATGTTATTCTCATCATCATCATTGTCATTTTCATCGCTCGTCGGCGCCATCGCACGGTCGGCATCACGCTCAGCGTCGCCCGAGCGAGCGCCGGGAGCGTCATTCACATTCGCTGAAGTGCGAATGGCGAGCGCGCGGTTGCTTCGCGACGGCGCCGGCGTCGGTGATGGCGCCGGTGACGGTGCTGACGTATCAATCGAAGACGCCAGCGCACGTCGCATCATGCTCAGAATATCCTCTGGTTCGAGTCTGGACTCGGCTTCAATAGCGCGTCTCGCCCGAAACGCGTTGCGTCGCTTGGCCATTTTTGCCCTTCGCCACGAAAGCGTCGGCCAGCTCATGGACAATGTGTCTCTCGCGTCGAAATCATCCGCGTTGAGCGCACCTACACGAGTCGCAACGCTTTCTAAAAACATCACCACGCCCCAAAGCGGTGCGGCATCGATCGTGCGCACGGGATCGCTCGGCACGTGTTTGGCGAGCCGAAGAGCCGCCCAACGATACCGAGCGTGCCACAACGCCAATCGAGCGTCTTCATCCATGTTCCTTCTCGCACCGCTCAACACCCGGCGCAACGAACCGCGCCACGGTGGTTGCTTCAACAGTAATTTCACACTCAGCAGCGCCGTCGCAGCGGTCGCGTGGGCGTGCAGTGCCGGGCAAAACACGTGAGCGGCGGCGGACATCGTCGTCGTCGCCAACGCCGCGTTGAGCGACCGCACCGCAATCGCCGAATCAAGTACGCCCAGTCTCGGCGCCGCCTCTGTGGTCTTCACCGCCACACGCGTCAACGCCACGAACGCACACGCGCGATTGACGCGCGTCATGACGTCTGGAAAGGCGATTTGAAGCGCGAGCGCCATCCCAAACGCGTGCGCCTCCGCCTCGCGACTACGTATGCGCGTCAACCATCGCTCCATGCGTCCTTTCGGATGCGTTTGCGACGCCTTGAGCGTAAACGCTGATGCATCATTCACATCAGCGTCGGGTTCGGGCGCGAAACATCCGCCTGAGATGCGCACGCACTCAAAAACGACGTCGACGCCGCCTCGTCTTCGCGCGCCTCGAAACCGAAATGGAAACTTTAGCGTCACCGTCGCGTCAATCTCGTGCGTTCGCGATCTGCTATGCGAAGGAGTGAGCGCGAAGCACGCGCGCTCGGCGGTTCTAGTGCGTCCTATGTTGGCTATAGCGTCGGCGAGGGATGGGAGCTCTCGCGCGCTGAGCAGTGTCCCAACGCTCGAGGTTGAAGCGCTCGACGTTGACGCCGACGCCGACGCCGAGGCGTCGCGTGAGCGCCACGACACCGCGTCGCGAGTGTCCATCGTTCGCCCTGCGCGCCGCCGTGCGGGGATGCGCGCGGCGACGATGCGCTGACTCGACGCGAGCTGTATAGTGCAGTCTTTGGCAGCGCCGGCTTCGGCGTCACGTTTTTATGGCGCACGTTCGTAATACTGATACAAGTGATACAAGCGTGTGATTACATAGAATTGATGATGAGCGTGTGTTGTGCGCGCGGTGTCGCGTTCGTCGATGACGTGCGCACGGAAAAGGTTACATTGTGAAGGACGGCGCGGCTTGAGATTATCGGCGCGCCATTCGAGCCGCCGCGACGCCGACGAAAAGACCACATACGTACGCAGTGAACAACAGCATCAATCTCTGCGACTGTAAGAATTGCGTTTCGTTGTCGTCGTTGTCGATGACGTGGTGGGCAAAGTGGCTCGCGAAAATCGTGTCATTCTCCGCGCGTTCTTCAGGTGTGACGGCTGTCACATCGACGTCAGAGTGGACTCCCGCAATAGCTGATTGTACTTCTTCGCTGTCGCGAGCGCGCGATTTGACATCGTGCGCTTCGTGCGCTCCGACTTGTTTCGTTTGCAGTTCCACATCGTTTAGTCGTCGTTCAAGCGCATCCAGTTTAGGCATCAAAGCTGCTCCGACGTTTTCCGAAACCAAGTGGGCAAACGTGTGGAGTTCTCCAACCGACATTGTCTGCTCTGCTGGCGGAGGCTTACCGCCGACTTCAATGTCTTCAATCGTCGTAACTTTTGAGCTCTGCATTTTCTTACTGCTACGAAACAAACGTTTCATACGTATCAATTATCGACGCGAGCCTATGAATGTGACCATATTTAGAGCGACGCTTTGATGAGACGGCTGAGTCTTGTTGTTGATTTTTTCACTAATGCCGCAGAACTCGCCATGTTGGAGCTTCCGAGCGGAGATGCGAACGACGCAGACGTCCCGCGACTCGATGCATCCGGTGGAACGATCGCCATGGATCATCTCGGGCCAATTGTCGTGAATGTCGACGGTTCTCTGGCGAGAATAACGAACTGGGAAGCGCTCAGCCAACACGAGCAGGACGTCGCGCGACGTCGAGTGGCGAAACGAAACGCGGAGCGTCTTGCAGTGCTCAAAGCCGCCGCGAATGGAACTTGAATAAACGTATCAGATTGCATCATGGTTAAGAGCTTACGCAAAGTGATGCGCGCCTGGGTCGAGAGACTTTGAGCGCGAAATCCTGGTAAAGTCGGAGAAGCTCGTACGACGCGGCCTCGGACGTGGACGCTCGGGACTCCCAAGTGGACGCTGCGGAGCCCTCGTGAGCGTCTGAGTTTCTGATGTTTCATCAATGTCATCGAAGTGGCGTTCGTAAGCCGAGGCGGTTCGCATGGTGAATCCTTTACGAGCGTGCAAAGGCATTTGGCTTTTACTACCGCCGACGCGCGTGCCTTTGCAGCGAGAAATCGTCCACACGAACGCGGCGACAATGGTAATCATTACGCTTGTGACGACTGCGTAAAACAGCGCTCCAATAATCGAAAGTGGCCGAGTTGGACGGATTTGGATGCCACCGCGCTCAGTTAACGCTGGTTCGATGAGCTGCGCGAGCCGACTGTCGAGCGGCGCAGTTTCAATTCCAAAACACTTCTGCCCCTGATTCTTGTCAAGAACATCGCGCAGGGCGAGCGCAAGACGCTTTGAAGCGCTTTGTGACTGTTTCCCGCAACCAATCATAGAGGCATCAAGCGTTTCCAACGCGCCGATGAGCTCGGTCAAAGCGCGCTCGTTGATGGTTGTTTCAACCATCGCCGTCGTCTCGTTAGATTGCTCGTCGCATCTTTTCAGCGTGGCTGTAATCTCATCCAACTCAGCGGTCAATACAATGCTCCCGCGTGCATTCGAGTATCGCTCGAGAAAATCGGCGGCTACTTCCATCAAACCACAGTCGAGCGCGAGCTCTTGAAAAATTTCGTCAAATATGTTGGACACGAACCATCTCCCGGGTACGATGGCTGGTGCCGCCGCGCACGACTGCCGACTCGCGAGCACATCACGCGCGGCATTAATCAAATACGCAAACCTTCTCCCTCCGCTGTAGCCATCGGGACGCGTAAGCAGATGATTCGACAACGTCGCGTCGAGCGCCGTATAGTGCACGCGAATTCGATCAAACATCTCGCTATCGACGTCATTTGGCGGCTCCCAGTACATTCCATATACGCGACACGACTCGTACGCGTCATAAATCAACCTCAACGAATCTTTCAATTCTTCTCTCATAAATGCATCCATGTACGTTACATTCGCTGCGTCCAACTCGTCATATAACTGTGCCAACGCGTCGGCGGCGGCTGATTTCATCGATCGCGCGCGACTGGCATCCATCGCGTCTGGCCAACATTTCCCCGACACAATCACCCTGTGCGACTCATCAAAAATCTCCTTGAGCACCTCAATCGCATCGTCACCATCGCGTTCGAACACACCCGCGGTGCGACCACGATCGAGTCCGCCGCATGCGCGGTATTCGCGGCTGAGCCAAAACAAAAACTCGCGCAGCGACGCCGATCGACCTCCGTACGCGCGGCGCATCTCCAACGCCGAATTTGTCGCCTCCGTCGCGTCCCGCGCGCTCATACGCACAGTCACATTATTACACCAGTCCGTGACGACGGTGTAGACGTCTGCCGCGTCTCGCGCGGCGTCAGAGCCCGACGCATTTGCGTACGCGTCCAACGCTCGAGAGAGAAACTCGCGCGAACGGCATCGTTCAAATGCGTCATCCACGCGCGAGATGACGGTCGCGACGTCGCGTGGCGCGTGTGTCATCGTTGCATACGCCGCGGACCACGGAGCGTGCGTGGCGTTGGCGTCAGTGTCGGCGTACAGCGCGCGAGCGGCTGTAGCGGATGGTGCGAGAATGAGAACCGACATTGCCACGAGAGACATCACGTCCACGCCCGCGCGATGCGCGCGTTGCGCGGTGGATTGACCATGCGACGTGGATACCATCGCGCAATGCGAGGGACGGTGCGCGATGGGTTGGGACGGTGCGCGATGGGTTCGTGGGCGAGTGCGCGCGTGATACGCGTCACGATGTGTGGCGCGCGAGCCGACGTCGCGGGAGATGAAGTCGCATCATCGTCACGTCTCGCGCGTGAAATGATGATGTGATGATGACATTACATGTAGTCTTAGTTATGTGTCGGCTCGAATGCTCGACGCATTTCCGCGCACGTTTATCCATCTTTAGTGTTTTGCAATACGTCTATTAATTCTTCTTGGCCAAGCATCCATGGAAACCGTCTTCGAGTTCCTTACGGTTCAAGTTTCTGCCGATGAACACCATGCGGTTCACCCGGGGCTCGCCTTCGGCCCACGAGCTCGCGGCTGGGCCGAAATTGATTTGCTCGTGCACGCCTTGGAAGACAAACTTGGCGTCGCCTTGGCCTTCAAAGCACAATACGCCCTTTGATCGATACATGTTCGCCGCGTTGGACTGCAATAAATTCATCATGAACTCATTCATCGCCGCAAAGTCAAGCTCACCCTCAACGGCGATCCCGACGGAGGATACGCCCGTCAAGTTGTGCTTGTTCTCTTTGTTTTCATCTAAGAAGCTCGGGTCGGTTTCCAACGTCTTTTCCAAGGAAAACGAATTCACGCCCAAGACGACGTTCAAATCAACAACGCTATTCGTCGTCTTAATCACATCCGCGCTCGCATTCACGGCTTTTAAAGTCTTCAATAATTCTTCAATCTCGCTCTCGGTGACCAAGTCAATCTTGTTCAACAAGATGCGGTCGGCAAACGCTACCTGTTGCACCGCTTCGTTCACCGCGCCGTCTGGCTTTTCCTCCTCCATGTGCATCGCCACGTGCTTCGCGTCCGCCAAGCACAAAATGGAATCGATTCTATAGTGTTCGGCAATCTCAGGATTGATAAAGAACGTAAAAGCCACGGGCGCTGGGTCGGCGAGTCCAGTCGTTTCGATGATCACCGCGTCAAACGTCTTGGCGCGATCCTTCAACTGCAACAAGGCCCGCACCAAGTCCCCTCGAACCGTACAGCACACACATCCGTTATCCATAGATATGATGTCTTCCTTTTCTTTGATATTCTCGCTCACGAGCGCCTCGTCGATGGACACGGCGCCGAATTCGTTCTCAATCACTGCGATCTTTAATCCATGATTTCCTCTGAGAATGTGGTTCACGAGCGTGGTCTTACCCGCGCCTAGGAAACCGGTGATGATGGTGACGGGGATTTTAGTGTCATCAGATGCCATCGTAACTGTTGATTGCTTTGCGTCCCGAGCGAGACAGTTTGAGTCAAAGTATGGCGGCAAGGTGGAACGATGAACACTTTAGAAGTGGTTTTCGTTTTCCATATATATATATATTACATGATTCGAGTCTATCGCTGCGCCCGAAGCCGCCGTCTGGCGTATACGTCGCGCAATACATTTTTCAACGCATCGATTGGTACGACTATGTTCTGCCCATTCGTTGAGCCTTGGTAGAAGACTGGGACGTATTTTTGGTCTCGAAGTTGCGCGACGTTTTTATAATACGCGACGCCAGGTGGGACGATTTCAATCACCGTCGTGTCCACCAAAGCGTATATTTGATTAATCATTCCAGCCCCGTGTAATCCGACAAGTATGCCACAGTTTTGTACGGCGTTGATTGTTTCCATGAGCGTCGTTTGTGACGTAATTTCTAAATATTGAAATCCGGCGTCGCCAGATGCCGCTTTCATCGCTTCAATAACTTCTGCCTCGTTCCCCACAGATCGTATGCGACCACTTTGTCGAGCGATCCAGCACGCTGGACGATTTTTAAATGGTACATCGGGTGGGGAAAACGCGTTCGGTGTCACGACTTCAACAAACGCTTTGAATAAATCCTCGTCTTTGCACGGCAAGTCGTAATCCCATGCTAAATCCCACAGATGACCATCTCTCGGCGATGATGCAATGACGTCGTAATTCGCCGTGCGTTGTTCTCTTTCGCACTTCGGAGTTCCAATCTTTCCCCAGCCTGGCGGAGCGCTCACAGGAGTGTTGGATCCGCATCCAAACAATACGTCGACGTCGGTGCGATTTGGAAAGAATTTATTCTTAGTCAAAAACGCGCCGTAAATCGCTGTAAGTCGATGCCAAGGATTTCCGCTAGGAGCGTCAGCGACGTGACTCACATCTATGGCAACGCGTTTTACAGGAACGTGCATCCAAGTCGCCTCCATGGTGACCCGTCCCCTGGCAGTGTCGTGTCGCTGCGAGCGCGACGCGGTGTATATAATTTTTGTCCCCTCCGCTGCGGGCTGCAAAGTCGTCAGCTTGTATCGATCTCGCAAACAATTCCAACCCCATAATTCTTCGCACTCACCTGCTTCCGCCTTGGCGCGCGCGGCTCCTAGAGAAACGATAAAGTCTTCTCTATTGACGTATGGATTCCACATGCGCCATCGCGCCGCGCTCGCCACCGCAACCGACATCGTCTTGCTCATCGGTTCTGTCGAGTTTTCCGATGACTCTTGACCGCGTGACGGCGTGGTATAGTCTGGCGTAATAAACATTGAATCTGCGCGAGAAATTCCCGCGAGAAACGTTCCCGAATGAGGCGTGAGCTGCGCCGACGCAAAAGCCTCTCGCACCATCTTCATCGCCGTCGTCTCACTTTCATACATCACGCGACGAGGCTTGAACGTCGTAAACTCTACAACTCTCTCCAATATCTCACGTGCGGATTCTTCCACGCCCGTGAGCACGACATCTACGTCACGCACACCCCAAACATTAAATTGCTCCGCGACGTCGGCGGCGTACCGCTCGACATCCACGACGACGTCCCCGGGCATCGCGTGCGCGTGAATCACCCCAATGCCTCCATCCACATCCTCCAACGATTTCACCACCCCAAAAACTTTATCCAGCGCCTTGCTCACCGCGTCTCGACCATCATGGACGCCATCCACGAACGCCCGCGCCGGAGCGAACGCCGCGCCTCTGTCCCGCTCAAACGTTCTCGCGTCTACGCCGACGTACCCGCACAGCACCGCCATATCCACCGCCGGATCGTTCGCCTTGACGACCGCAGCGACATCACCACCCCGCGATGCCGTCTTTGTCGTCATTCGAGGCACCACCGCGCCGTCGTCAACGGTAACATTTGAACCGCCGACGCGAAGACGCTCACCGTCATCTTGTTTCGCATCACCTCTCCGCGCCTTACCCGTCACATCCATCCCCAAACTCGTCAACGTCGCGCGCGTCGACCCTATCGCGACATCCATCATCGCCCCACGCACGAGCGTGCCGAGTTCATACACCACAGCGCACGTGCACGCGACGAAAAGCGCGACGATGACGTGCGCTGGGCGACACCATCGTCCCGAGTGTCGTTGAAATCCACCGCCACCGCCGCGCGACGACGACGCGACGACCGCGGCGTCGCCACCATCGTCACTAACAATGTCGATGACGACATCGCGCGCGCGAGACATCGCCGCGACGCGATCGCGTGACGCGGTGCGCGGCGATTACTGTCGTCAAAGTGCGACGCAACCGTGCACTCATGATGGCATTCGCGTCGACATGCGCGCGCGCGCTGGCAGTGGCGCACCGGCGAACGGCACCACCGCGCGTCAGCGGTCGCGCGCGTCGCGCCGCCGCGCGCGCGAGCTCGACGACGAACGCGAGGGAGGAGGAGGACGGTGTGGATGACGATTCGAGGTCGTTGCGCTTTTCCATGGATGCGCCGCGCGATGTCGCATGCGTGACGCCCTCGCGACTCGATGCGTACATCGCGTCGGCGCTGACGCATGAAAATGTGTCCCGGGCGCGCATCGCGCTGGCCATTCGCGCCGGTCTTGTGCGCGTGAACGATGCGGTGGTGCGAAAGCCGAGCTGGGCGGTGCGGCCGGGAGACGCGATTCGCGGCGCCGCGGCTTTAGAGACGCCGAGCGAAGCCGTGCCCGAGCCCGAACTCGAGATTGATGTGGTGTATGAAGATTCAAGTGTCATTGTGGTGAATAAGTCGGCGGGGATGGTGGTGCATCCGAGCGCGGGGCACGCGAGAGGGACGTTGGTGAACGCGGTTTTGGGACGGTTGGCTTTACCGGCGACGATGGAGGTACCGCTCGGGCGCATCGCGGACGACGATGACGATGATATCGTCGATAGTGACGGTGATATCGATGACGGCGTTGAGGGTGGTGGCGGCGGTCAGGCGCTGGATGTGCGCGATGGTTCGGGCACGGTTCGGCCGGGTATAGTGCACCGGTTGGACAAGGGTACGAGCGGCGTCATGGTCGTCGCGAAGGATGCTGGGGCGCATAATTCGTTGTGTGATCAGTTTGCGTCGCGCGTGGTGCGTCGGCGGTACGTTGCGATCGTCAGTGGAGTGCCGAGTCCGAGTAAAGGACGGATTGAGGCGCCGATTGGGCGGGATCCAAAGGATAGGCTTCGCATGGCCGTGACGCCTGGAGGCGGGCGTTTCGCGGCGAGCAATTATGAGGTGATTGCGGTTTTAGCGCAAGGTAACGCATCTTTGGTGGAGTGGCGATTAGAAACGGGTCGAACGCATCAGATTCGAGTGCACGCCAAGCACATTGGGCATCCTATTTTAGGAGACGATACGTACGGAGGAGGAGGAGGCGCCGCGGCAAACGCGTTGTCAAAATATGGTGTCATGACGCCCAAGGATGCCAAAGCCATCATGAGCATGATTGGCCGGCCGATGTTACACGCACGTACGCTCGGGTTTGAGCATCCCACGACGGGCGAGGCGATGGATTTCAGCCGAGATCCGCCGGAAGATTTTGCCAAATTTGCCGAGCGTTTAGCCGACAAATAGACATCGCACGAAAAGTGCAAGTGACTTGATAATAGGACGAATGAAAGCGGCAGTGCTCGTTTTAGCGTATTTTACTACAAATTGTCAATGTAATTTCTAGTTAGCTCTAGCGCATCGCTCGATGGCTGGCGATATGAAAATTTTACATGCGCGCGTCGTGCACGAGCATTCCTTGCAACCGCGACGTCATCACATCCACGGCTTCGTGCATGATGGTATCAATCAATACTTCACACGTTGGCACGTCGTTAATCAGTCCCATGACGCACCCAGCGCTCCACACGCTCGACTCTGCATCGCCAGTTTCTTGAAACGACTGTCGGTAATTTTCTCCGCGCACTAAATGATGAATAGCCTTAAAGTCGCCAGGCTTTTCCTTTTCAATCGCTCGCACTTCTTCGGCAACCTTATTCTTGTACACGCGCTCGGTGTTATTCACCGTCGTCATTACCAACGTCGTTTGGTTCTCATCCGCGGCGACGAGAGCGTTTTTAATCCCATCCATAATCGGCGCCTCGCGCGTCGCCATAAATCTCGTCCCCATGCACACCGCATCCGCCCCGAGCGCGAGCGCCGCCGCAACTTGCCGACCCGTGCCGATGCCCCCACACGCCACGAACGGCACATTCAACTCATCTCTCGCTTTCGCCAACAAAACCATCGCCCCGACGTCATTCGTCCCCGGATGTCCCGCGCACTCAAACGCATCCACAGAAATCAAATCCGCCCCCAACGAAATCGCCGCCTTTGCGTGTCGCAACATCGTACACTTGTGCACAATCATTATCCCGTGTCGCTTAAAATACGCAATCCATTTCCCTGGATTTGCCCCCGCGGTTTCCACGACGCGTACTCCCTCCTCCACGATGACGCGCGCGTACCCCTCGTAATCCGGCGGCGCAAGCGCCGGCAACAGCGTAAAATTCACCGCAAACACCGGTGCGCGTCCAGTGCGTTTCGTTTTCACCCCATCCAACATCGCGCGTACGCGTTTGATCTCCTCACGCAGCGCTTCGGGCGTCGGTTGCGTCAACGCCGTCAGCGTGCCCAGCGCACCCGCCGCGGATACCGCCGCCACGAGCGGCGCCGTCGCGACGTGGTGCATGCCCCCTTGAAGAATGGGCACATCAATCCCCAGCGCATCGGTCACGCGCGTGCACACGCGAGCGGAGGCGACCATTCGAGCGGTCGAGGTTGATGTTCACGTTGATGATGCGGCGCGCAATGCAGCGCAAAAACTTCATTCGTCACCGCACCGCGTCGCGCTCCGCTGCCGCGACGATACCGCTACTGCGACGTGACGTCCACCGCCGTCGTCGCCGTCCACCGTCGCCCACTGCGCCATGCGTCGCGCGTTCGCGCTCGCGCGCCGCGATCGCGGCGCCGCCGCTGCGCTGCATCACCGCGCCGTCACCGTCGTCGTTTCTGCGTATTTCCGCGCCGATTACGCCACCGCGGCGGCGACGGCGGCGTACCCGGGAAGCGCGATCGCGGCGGCCACCGTGAGCGCGCGGGCAGGCGACCGCACGGGCGACGGCGACGCGCGCGTGGTGTCGTTTGAGAGCGGGCGGTTGGCTCGGTTGACGGATGGCGTCGTGCTCGCGCGCGCTGGTGACACGGTCGCGCTGTGCGCGGCGACGACGAGTCGGGATTACGATGCGTCGAGTGCGATAAAAGGTTTCGTGCCGCTCATGGTGGATTATCGCGAGAGGTCGTATGCAAAGGGGAAGATTCCTTCGACGTTTCCTCGACGCGAAGGCGCGCCCAAGGAGCGAGAAATTTTAGCCATGCGCGTGATAGATCGCGCGACACGGCCCCTATTCGCAAAAGAGTACGCGAGGGAAATTATGTTGCAGTGTGTTGTGATGGCGAGCGATGGTGGGGAGGATCCTGGGGTTTTATGTGTCAACGGGGCGAGCGCGGCGTTGATGGCGTCTTCGATTCCGTGGCGTGGACCGGTGGGCGCGTGTCGGGTCGCTGCGTTTGCGACTGCTGACGGCGACGGCGATGGGTACGAGTTTGTCGTGAGCCCAAGCGATGCGGTGAATGAAGATGCGGATTTCACGCTGTTCTACGCTGGAAATGAAGGGAGAGCGTTGATGATTGAAGCGCAGGCGAATAGACGAGGTGTCCCGGAAGCCGTCGTCGCTCGCGCGTTGCGCCGCGCGCACGATGCGGTGCGCGAATTACTTCCTCCGCAATTGGAGCTGGCGGGAAAAATTGGCAAGCCCAAATCTCCGCTTCCTCCTCCGCTGGTGACGAAGGCGATGAAGGAGAAGATGTACGACGTCGCCAAGACGCGAATTTTGTCCTTATATGAAGAGCACATTCAAGACAAGCACGAACGCGGGCGTAAAATGGCCGAGTTGCAAGCGCAAGTCATTGAAGAAATCATGAATGATCACGCTGACTGGGTGAGCGAATCCAACGCCGATGAGGCGTTATTAGGTTCGGCGTATTTCCAAACATGCGCACGCGTCATGCGCGAACGCGTGCTCGACGACGGCGTACGTGTCGACGGTCGAGGCGTGCGAGACTTGCGCGCGCTCGATGGCGTCACCGGCGGCATGCCCGTCGTCCATGGTTCAGCGTTATTCGAGCGCGGGAACACCCAAGCGCTCGCCACGGTGACGCTTGGATCGCTCGAGGATCAACAACGATTGGACAACTTGACTGGGCCGACGTCCAAGCGCTTGATGTTGCACTATTCGTTTCCCTCCTTCTCCGTCAACGAAACCGGTGGCGGACGTGGGATCAGCCGCCGCGAGGTTGGTCACGGCGCACTCGCTGAGAAATCGTTGTTGGCGGTGTTTCCTGAAGAAACGACGTTTCCATTCGCGGTGCGCGTGAACGCCGAGACGCTCGAAAGCAACGGTTCGTCCTCGATGGCCGCCGTGTGTTCGGGCTCCATGGCGCTCATGGATGCCGGTGTCCCGATCACCGAACACGTTGGCGCCATCTCAGTTGGACTTATAATGGACGAAGACGAAGATTCGGGCGAGGTGAAGCGATACGTGCTCATGGATGACATCATGGGCCTCGAGGACGTGCTCGGGGATATGGATTTCAAAATCGCAGGCACGCGGTCGGGCGTCACGGGTATCCAACTCGATTGCAAACCAGAAGGCATCCCGCTTGATATTTTAATCGAAGCCATGGAACGCGCGAGCGAAGCGCGCCAACGCGTGATTGATGTCATGGAACGCGCGGTGTCGTCACCGAAAAAGGAATTGAAGGATAGCGCGCCTCGTTTCGGCCAGGCGTCCATTCCGCCGTCGCTCATCGGCAAGCTCATCGGCCCGCAAGGATCGAACATCAAGGCTTTGGAGAAAGACACCGGCGCCAAGGTATCTATAATTAATGACGATGGCGAACTGGCGGTGTTCGGACAGAATAAGGCGTCGTACGATGCCGCAATCGCGCACATTGAGGCGCTCGCGGGCTCCATCGTGGAGGTTGGATCGACGCACATGACGACGGTGAAGGAGGTGCTCGCGTTTGGTGCGATATTAATCTCCCCAGGTGGTGACGAAGGATTAATGCACGTCAGTGAATTCGCACACGAGCGCACTGAGAATGCGAGCGATGTGTACAAGGTTGGCGATCAAGTCGAGGTGAAATGCGTCGCCAAGGATGCTCGAGGCAGCGTCAAGTGGAGTCGAAAGGCGTTGTTGCCTAAGCCCGCGGCGGCGAGGCCACCCGGTCGCGAGAAGCCTCGGTTCGCAGTGACAAAGAAAAATAATGATGAATAGGTGGGTGTGACTTAGGTGTAGTGTGTTTTTAGGTTTCAATTTATTGTCCAAAAAAGGCTTCTATTGCTCTCGCTCCCAGTCAGCAAGTACGGGTTCGACAATGGATGCGAAGAAACGTTTTCGATTCTTCATCAAGTTTTTATACAACTCGCCAATCACACGCGCGGCGGTGTGATTTTGTATTTCATCGGTGAATACACGCATTTCAAAGCCGCGTCGACGTTTACGAGGTGCCGGCGCGTGTTGCTTCGCCGCGACTTTGGATTTCGAAACTTCGCTCGAATCGAGCGCGACTTTTTCCATTTCACGTGAGAACCACGACTCAATGTCGCGCGCGTCAGCGTCATTGGGTTTGACCAGCGGTGCTGACGTCAACTCGTTCTCGACATCGATGATTTCGGTGACCACGTCAAACCAAGCGTCGGTTTGTATATCGCGTTCGCGCGCTGCTTCAACATCCGCGGTGCCGTCGTTGGCGCTAAACGACACTGGTGCACCATCCGCCGCGCGACCGTAGCCTTCGACTTTATCACGCGCGGTGTACGGGCCAACAACCCTCCATGCATCGTCGTCGCGTCGATGCGCCACCATGATGTGCGGTAAATTGGCGACGAGCTCTTCGTAGCTATACGGTCCGAGCGTGGGCGCACCATTGTTGTTGTCATCCGGAAGCCACCACTGTCCAGCGTAAGGATTCGCAGCGTAATACGCCAACATGTCGTGCTTGCGCTGCGCCAGTATCTCCTGCTCATCTACTTCTCGCGGTGCCGCGTGCGCGGCCGACATGCCTCCATCGTCGTCACCGTCGCTGTATTCCGCTCGGTTGATGTCGTAGTACGAGGCGGCGGCGGCATCCGCGGTTTTGCGCTCCAAAAGTGCCGCTTCACGCTCCGCTGCGCGCTTCGCCTGCCGTTCCAACCCTCCAGGCTTTGCACTCCAACTAATATCTGATCTATCGCTGCGCGCATCGGCATCCGCAGCCTCGTTGGCACGGCGGTCTCGAGCGAGCTGCTCCGCCACAGCCGCGTTGAGCGCATCCGCGTCGATGACTCCGCCCTCCGTCCCCTGCGTCGCTCGATCCTCCAACGCCCAAAATGGCTCTCGCAAATCGATCGGTGGCGGCAATTCAGGCAATGCACCTTCTTCATCGTCGTCGTTGTTGCGCAATAGCTCACGATAATCCTCCCGAGGATCTGTCGCGCCGTCACTCGCGTCCAACGCCACAGTCAACGTCGTTGCTCCTGAGCCATCCTCCGCAACCGCCCCCATCGTCGCCCGTCCGCGCGACACACGCGCTCGAGTCGTACTCAAAATATCTCTCCACGTCTTCGGACGCGCGTACGCCTTTGCTAGCGCATCTCTCGGCGCCTTTTTCTTTGTTTTCGGCGACGTCGCCGGCTCGAGCTCCCCTGCGTACGCCGCTCGCCCCACGCTCGCATCAACCGTCGGCAGCGTCCCACCACCCGCAGCGAGTAACCGCGATAATCTATCATCCAGCGCCGACGACGCCGGCGCGGTGCCCGCGCTCGCGGCGTCACCATCACCCGTAGCCCGCGAACGCGCGGCTTCGACCTCGATCTCGCCCTCGTCCCTCACTTCGCCATCGATCACGTCCCCGAGCGTCACCCGCTCACCGTCTCGCGCGCCACCCACGACCACCAACGCGTGTTCGCGCGCGAGAAACCCCGCGGCGTGCCACGCGGCGTACGACGACGCCGGAAACGGGCCCTGGCGTTGTCCCTGTAAATCATCGTACGCGAATTCCATCGCGCGCGTCGTCGCCCGCACGCGTCGCCCGCGTCACTCGCGCGATGTGCGATGCGCGATGCGATCGCGTCTTCTCGCTCTGTATTCGCGCGTTCGCGTTCGTTCGCGCCGCGTGCGCCGCGCCGCGCTGTGCGCTGCGCGTCAGTCACTGACGCGCCAAAACGGATTCGAGCGCGCCAAAACGTCGCGCGTGCGCGACGGTCTCGCGCGCGATGCGGTCTCGCGCGACGACATGCGCGCCGCATGCGTCGCCGTCGTTCTCTCGCGCGTCGTTCGCGCGCGTCGGCGTCGGCGTGCGCGCGTGCATGGCGTTGGCGTGTGCGTTGTTTCACGCTGCGGTGTCGAACTACGACACGAGCGCGCGCGCGAGCGGCGCTCATGGCGCTGGTGCGGCGGCCGCGGAACGTCACGCGGTCATTGAACGCGCGTGCGCGGTGGTGCGCGACGCCAACGCGTGGGACGCGACGCATTTCGTGGCGCTGGCGACGCGAGGCGGGTACGCGTTTGAGCACCAGCACGCCTTTTTTCCGGGGCTATGGATGATCATTCGCGCCTGTGCACGGGCGCTCACGCGGGTATTGGATGGTGTTTTAGGGTTAGATGTGAGCTTTGAGTGTGCGAGTGGGGTGAGCGCGGTGGTGGTGTCGACAATCGCGTTCGCGGTGGCGTGCGAGGCGGCGAGACGGTTGGCGCGACGGGCGTTTCGCGGAGGGCATTCTGACGCGCTCGCTCACGCGTCGGCGTGGTTGTTCGCGTTGAATCCAGCGAATGTATTTTATGGTATCGCGTATACCGAAAGTGGGTTTAGTTGTGCGAGTTTTATTGGGTATTTGGCGTTGGCGGATGGTTGGGACGTGGCGAGCGGCGCGGCGTTTGGCGCGGCGGCTGCGTTTCGGTCCAATGGGATATTGCACGTCATTCCCGTGAGTGTCGTGATCGCTGCGCGTGTCATAGAGAGTCTACAAAAACGTAAGGTGCGCGAAGCATACGGATATGCGCTACGCGGCGCTGTTGCGTGTGCGTTGGTCGTCACGCCGTACGTGGCGTTTTCGGCGTACGGCGACGCCAAGTATTGTCAAAATTCATTATTCGCAATGGACAACGCGCGACGACCGTGGTGCGTGGATTCTTTATCGAATGCATACGGATTGTTACCGAAAAGCATGTACGGGTTCTTGCAACGCCACTATTGGGGTCTTGGATTTCTTTCGTCGTACTCGACGCGTAACGCCGGCAACGTCGCGCTCGGCGCTCCGGCGATGATTCTAGGCATCATTTGCGTCTCGAGATACTTCATGCGCATTGCATCGAATACGAACGTATATTATACATCAAACGCGCCTCTGCACGAGCGCGCGTTGGTTTTTGCGGCGTACGTGCAACTCGCCATTGGTGTCTTTGTCGCGTCAACGTACATGCACGCCCAAGTCGCGACGCGATTTCTCTCCACATTTCCCGCCATGTATTGGGGCATAGCTGACATTGGCGCCCGTCATCCCCGCTTGAGATACGCCATTGCCGCGTATTACGTCGCCTATGCAATCCTAGGTGCGTTACTCGTGCCAAATTTCTATCCATGGACGTAGCGCAGCGATGTCTCGATGTCTCGCTTCAAATTGTATTACACGTGTGCGTCTCGTGCGCACTTTTAAAATTCTATGTATCTATGTATAAACCCTTCCTCACTTCAACGCATCGACTAACATCTTTCCTACCACACCATCGACCGCGCCGGCGTCCTTTTTCGCCTTGACTGCCGCGGCTTTTGCCTCTGACGTCGCCGTTTTCAACGCCTCAATCGCCTCGCGTTTCTGCGTAATCTGCCCCTTCAGCGCGTGCTCCAATGTCTCCATCGCCTGCGCCGGGCGAACAATTTCATTAATGACCTTGTGCGCGTTGTTAAATATCGCGTATAAATCACCGATGTCCTTTTCAACCTTGGTGGGCGCGTCTATGACGTCCTCTGTCGTTGCGACGAAACGCTCCGTCGCGCCTTGCACCAGTTTAACAATCTCCTCCCTAATATCCACGGTTTTTCCACCCTCTGCGGTGCAAACGGGATACACAAAGTTACCTGGTGCGAGCAAACCGTGTTCGGTGTCGTGCCAAGGTGCTGTGTGGTGTGTGGCGCCAAAAGATTCATACGATCCTTGCACGAGATTTGGTCTCGTCGGCTTCTTTTCGTCGCTCACGTTCGGGTCGTAGAGCTTGTAGAAGCTCGGTGGCGGCGGATACGGCGTTGCACTCGTTGGCATCGTGTGCGTCGCGCGTGCAAGGAGATTTGACGCGCGTGGACGACTGCGGATTGTGGTCGCGGCGGTTGTGGTTTGGCGGTTGTGGTTTCACACCGATTCTGGGATTTGATTTCAATACGCGACGTGAATCATACATCGGCATTCACGATGTTTTGTCTAAGTGTGTGTGTGTGTTTAGGTTTCTAGCGTGCGCTAATTCTCAACAGAGTACTCGTCTTCTTCGGTGTCTTGCTTGACGCCTCAAAGACTTTTCACAACGTCGAACGCCTCGAACGACGGCGTTGCATCCTCAAGAGATGGATGCATCATTATTTTGCTCGCCAACTCTTGAACGTCGGTGATGATGTTCCTTGACCGCCCGGCTATTGCGTGGGAATAGCTCGGAATGCACGGCTCGGAAAGACTTGAGAAATCTTTCATTTGGGTCCACAACCTTGCCGAGCGGTACGGCGAGCTTCATGTAATTATGGTACAGTAACCCGCGACGAGTCAAGAAACGATCCACCCATGCCTTGGCGTTGGCGGATACGCGCTTGCACAACTCGGGGTTCGCCTCGACTTCGCCAAAGCGCTCGCGCAAGTCGCTCAAATCCTCCTTCACTGGAATGTAGTGCTCGTACGCAACCAAATCCTCAAAATACGAGTCTTTCATCATCGTCTCGTGATGGAACAAACACCCTGGCATGGTCATTTTATGAATGGTACCAGTCCACGTCGTGCCACCCCATCCGCCGAGGTCTATCTGATACTTATACCTGGCTAACTCTGCGGCGCTCATCGGCTGCTGTGCGTCCAAGTTGAAACGCCGACCCAACTGCGCGCGCTGGGATTCAAGGAAAATATTCGGGTGCGTCAGGAAATATGGATTTGCGAATCTGGCATCGATCCAAGAACCGTCCAGTCGCGACATGAGCACCGCGCGCGTGCGTGGTGTGATTTCATTGCTGCCGAGCAACGCGCGGAACGCCTCCTCCATGTCTTCGTATTTCAGCAACTCTTGTAATTGACAGTGATCGGAGATCCAGTTGCGACCAAGAATCGAGTGACACGTCGATTCACGATGATGTTCTGCGCCAAACGCTGGACCTAAAAATGGATAGTCAGACCCGCGCCAGACAATTTTCGGGATCAAGTTGTCAAACTCGTACTCGCTCGCAGACCCGGGATCGACATCTTCTTCTAAGCTAAACGTATCTATATGCGCCCAGGTTCGTGGTCCGGGGTTTGACGTGGGCGACCCCATGGCTGCTTCAACCTGTTCCGCAAATGAAATCAACGTCGATCCGACGAGCGTAGGCAAAGCACTCGTGTCGCGCGGTGCCGATGAAAACGTGAAAATCGGAGCCCACTCCTTGACGTTGCACCCGCCGTCCACTCCATGTCTCGCTTTATCCACGCAAAATGTTTGCGGGAAGTCGGTGACTATGAACACAATCTCAAACGGCCGTTGATTCCTAGCCAAACGTTTGGGGTAATACGTTTGAATAGTCTTCTTAAGTAACTCGGTCACCGTCACCACCTTTTGCGCGAGATCCGGCGCGTGATCATACGGATCATAGAAAAATCCCTCCTGCGGCGTCCATTGCAGCGTGTGTATATCTGCATAATCACCATATTCTGCTACTGTCTTAAGCACACGCAAGTGAGCCTGCGCTGGTGTGTCTGCAGTTGGTCTTCCAGCGCGTGTTTTTGTTTGAGCCGTACTTACTACGAGAGTCGCCACCACCGCCGTCGCCAACGCCACCGTAACGACCCACGTTCTCTTAAACCACGCGCCCGGACGCGTTTTCTCATGCTTACCCGTCAATAACGCCGCTCCTTCAGCCGCAGCGCTCGCGTCGAGGGCGTCCGAACTCATGATCCGAAGACCGTAGGGTGTTGAAACACCTCACGGCGACGATCACGAATGTGCGCGACGACGACGACCTAAAACGCCGCGCGCGCGCGCGATGCGTGTGTTCGTACTCTTTCTCACGCAGCGTGCGCTCGTCTGTGGCGATTCACGCCGTGCGCAAGCGAGTTCTCGCGTCGCGTACTGGCGAACTGCGTGGCTAAACACCCAAGAACACGTCGTCGCGCATCGCGTCGGAGAGAGAGCTCGTACATTTGGAGCGATTTATCCGCAATGCACGCACATGATGATGTGATTTTGAGATGCGCTGCAGAGCTTTTCGACTTCTTTCTATTACAACTCGGCATGAACGGCGCTAAATGGTCTTAAAAATTTACCGTATGGGTCCACAACCTTGCCGAGCGGTACGGCGAGCTTCATGTAATTATGGAACAGTAACCCGCGACGAGTCAAGAAACGATCCACCCATGCCTTGGCGTTGGCGGATACGCGCTTGCACAACTCGGGGTTCGCCTCGACTTCGCCAAAGCGCTCGCGCAAGTCGCTCAAATCCTCCTTCACTGGAATGTAGTGCTCGTACGCAACCAAATCCTCAAAATACGAGTCTTTCATCATCGTCTCGTGATGGAACAAACACCCTGGCATGGTCATTTTATGAATGGTACCAGTCCACGTCGTGCCACCCCATCCGCCGAGGTCTATCTGATACTTATACCTGGCTAACTCTGCGGCGCTCATCGGCTGCTGTGCGTCCAAGTTGAAACGCCGACCCAACTGCGCGCGCTGGGATTCAAGGAAAATATTCGGGTGCGTCAGGAAATATGGATTTGCGAATCTGGCATCGATCCAAGAACCGTCCAGTCGCGACATGAGCACCGCGCGCGTGCGTGGTGTGATTTCATTGCTGCCGAGCAACGCGCGGAACGCCTCCTCCATGTCTTCGTATTTCAGCAACTCTTGTAATTGACAGTGATCGGAGATCCAGTTGCGACCAAGAATCGAGTGACACGTCGATTCACGATGATGTTCTGCGCCAAACGCTGGACCTAAAAATGGATAGTCAGACCCGCGCCAGACAATTTTCGGGATCAAGTTGTCAAACTCGTACTCGCTCGCAGACCCGGGATCGACATCT
>Ga0181599_1000124_pt1 | contig 70908 bp, 96 predicted proteins | sample 041ome_3_FD_148658 | JGI IMG/M metagenome (GOLD analysis project Ga0181599, IMG submission 148658) | Coastal salt marsh microbial communities from the Groves Creek Marsh, Skidaway Island, Georgia - 041405US metaG (spades assembly) | ecosystem: Environmental > Aquatic > Marine > Intertidal zone >...
GAGGCGCCAATATGATGCCATTGATGCCTTCAAAAAATATCACGTGGAATAGTGCTAAGTATTATACTCATTATTCAGTAGAATCCAAAGAGTGGCTGACAACTGTTAAAGCATACATTAAAACACACTATGACAAGAAGGTTGTTAGTTCAATCAACCGGCTACCGGATTGGAAAGTTGGTGGGAAAAGTCATTGGACTTGTGCAGCGTATTGTTTAGATAATTATCCAGAGATTGTTCCACCAGTGTACAAAGAAGGTATTCACAAATGGATTCTTGAACTTGCCGAAGAAGGTGCTGCACTTGTAGAAGAAAAGAAAGCAGAAGAAAAAACCAAAAAGAATGTGCATGTTCCTAGTATCCAAGAACGTATTACAGAGCAAGCACAAGAAGCATGTGAGTCTATTGAAGAATGGCTCGACGGGTTTATTACAGATAAGAAAAACTTTGATCCTAAAGGATTTGACTTTGTAAGCCATTTTGCTAAAATGAAAGTGTCGCAAGCCCATGCCCGAAAGATCAAAGGGTATTACGCAGGCGAACTTGCTGAAGCACAGTTGATTCAAAAGTTGCCTACTCCTGGCGAAATCAATCGTGAGAAGGACGAACACAAAGCTGACATGCTACAGCAGCTACGCGAAGGCTACAGCCATCTAACTAAAAAGGATGCAGCAACATACTTGGAAGCACTAGAGACGCTGTGTGGCGCTTGTGACCTTGTTATAGACGCTGCTAAAGCCACACGCAAGCCGCGTACAAAAAAGGCGCCAAGCAAAGAAAAATTGGTTGCTAAGTTGAAGTATCTTGAGCGTGATGATAAACTACAGCTAGTTAGTGTAAACCCATTGGATGTATTGGATGCCAAAGAAGTTTGGGTGTACAACACAAAGACACGCAAACTTGGCAAATATATTGCAGACGATCATGCTACAATACAAGTGAAAGGCACAACGCTGTTGCACTATAATGAAATAAACAGTGTACAAAAAACATTACGCAAGCCAGATGAAACACTCAAATCATTTAAAAAAGCTGGCAAGGTGCAACTACGCAAGTTTATAGATGAGATTAAAACAACTGATATTAAACTCAACGGACGTTTAAATAGTGATACTATTATTCTGAAATGTATACACTAAATAGTGTATAATGAAGAATGAACATAATATTGAAAAACAAGTAGCACGTTGGGACTTATATGCAAAAATATTCCCAACGTTTTTTTTAGTTGCAGCCGCAATATCACTTATCTATGGTGTAACAAGTTTTGATACATTGTTCAACATCGGAATGATACTATTTGCGTTTACTGCTGTTACTTGGTGGTTTTGGACTATTTTTACAGTACGATATATCATCAGAATAATGTCCAGTGCAACACAGGACTTAGTTGATGTTAAACAAGATCTTAAAGAGATCAGAGAGGAGTTCATAAATGACTCCAACTAGAACAATACTACTCAACCTAATAAGTGGACTGAGTCTATCAATATGTATTATATTTGGCGTAACATACATGAGTTTTAAAAACGCCAATGTATTCCAAGATATAAAGATTGAAATAATAAATAACCCTATTACCGGAAGTAGTGATATTGAATTTTCAATGATAGGATACAAGAGATATGAGTGCAACAGTACACGAATATACGGAGTTGCATATGCAGAAGATGGCAGTCATTCACACAAGTTAGATGCTTTTACAAGACAGTATACACGCAACGTGCGCCCGGGAGAAATAGTACCAAACACGTGGAGTATGGAACGACCTGCAGATATGTCTGTAGGTGGACGTTATAGAGTAACTATGTACGGAGACTTTGTTTGCAATCACTGGGTATTCAAAGTTCCTAAAACAGCAGAGTATAGTAATATATTATTAATTGTAAAATCAGTTGACAATAACACAGAATAGTAGTATTATAAGTAATACAGTGGACTAAGTGTTCGACCCACTTTAAATATTCCGCACACTCCATTAACACAGGAGTATACTAATGGCTTATTATTCGACTAAAACATACGGACACCAAATCGGTTTATCAGCAGTGTTCCGTCAACCACATGCAGATCATTCACACTGCAAATTCTTACATGGCTATAGCTTGGGTTTCAAGTTCACATTTGGTTGTAGTGAACTAGATAACAAGAACTGGGCAGTAGACTTTGGGGGACTGAAACCTCTTAAAGCATGGCTAGAAGATACATTTGATCACAAGACTGTTATTGATAGAGAAGATCCATTCCTATATAAGTTCGCAGAGCTTGAAAACATGGGCTTGTGTGAAATCACAGTGCTAGACGGAGTTGGTGCAGAGAAGTTTGCATATCATGCTTGGAAGTTTGCTGACAAACTAATCCGTGATGCAACAGACAATCGTTGCTGGTGTGTAGAAGTAGAATGTTCAGAGCATGGAGCAAATAGTGCAATCTACAAAGCAGTGGACTGAGACTAAAGCAGAACGTAAAGCAAGGAAGGCCCGCGACAAAGCGGGTCTGCCTGTTGTTCCTGCATCAAACCCTAATGTTGAAACAACATCAACTCCTAAAAGATATGTAGCGTGTCTAAAATGGGGCGACAAATATTCTGCTGAGTATGTAAACAAGTTATACAATATGGTGGATAGGAATATCACTATTGATTATGAGTTTGTATGCTTTACAGAAAACACAACAGGATTGAACAAAAATATCACAACCTATCCACTGCCAAAAATAAGAGCCAATGGCTGGTGGTACAAACCTATGTTTGTTGGTGCTGACTTGCCAATAAAAGGAACACTGTTATTTTTAGATTTAGACGTTGTAGTTTTTAAAAACATTGACAAACTGTTTACACATCAACCTAATAGATTTTGTATCATACGTGATTTTAATCGTAGTCAACGCAAAGATTGGAATCGTATGAACAGTAGTGTATTTAGAATAAACATTGGAGCATACGATAATATTTGGCAACAATTCAAACAAAATCCACCGGCGCACATGCAACGATTGCGTGGAGATCAAGATTGGATGTTTAAACACATTACTGATCATCATTTCTGGCCTGACGAATGGATAATGAGTTACAAGTGGGAAATGAGAGACAGGAGAGATCTCAAACTCGATCCTGTAAGAAAACGTAACTTTGTAATAGATGCACCACCTAAAATAGATCCTAATACATGTATTGCTGTATTTCACGGAGAACCAAATCCAGAAGATGCAAATGACAGTTGGGTAAAGGAACATTGGCAATGACAACAACTAACATTTATGTAGTACATACCTACAATAAAACTTCACAAGAATCAAACTATAGATATCACGGAGTGTATAGCAGTAAAGAACTTGCTGATGCCGCGGGCAAAGAATACTGCGAAACATGGGGCGAAGATACACTATGTTATACAGTAAATATAAGTGCATTGGACGATATCATTAATGGTGTACACAGGAGCGAGCTTAGTGGTTGACAAACTAGTTAAAATCTAGTATAGTAGTTGTATGATTAGAACTTATATGATGTATGCAGGTCTTACTTTTCTCGGCTACGAGTATGGCGAGACCGAAGAGGCAGTGGTTTTTAGGACGGTTGGCAAGTTTGGCCCTCCCCAAAACTGGAACGAAACCAAATATACAGCAACACTTATCAAGTTGCCCGAACTGGACCTAGTATGACAAAACGAATTGGCTTTGCTTGCAAGTATCTACATTACAATCAATCACAGCCTAAGAAGCTGTTAGAAGAACTACAGCGACCTCTTACAGAGCGCAGCACCACAGTTGCTTGGCTAAATAGACAAACAAAGGCAGTTGCAGAAGAACGCATGTGGGATATCATGGTTCATAATGCTGCCGCAGCAAAAAGGTTAGTTGAATATGTGGGAAGCCTTCCTCCAGAGCTTAGAATGGTCCGACTGGGTAGTAATCAGCTTCCTTGTTATACCCAGCGTGACTGGAGTTATTTTTGGCAGCGTCCTGACGTTATTGCACATGGTGAGAGAGAATATGCAAAAGTCGGTGAAGCGGCAAGAGCCCTTGATGTGCGACTATCAATGCATCCAGGACAATTCTGTGTACTCGCAAGTGACAATGACGAAATCGTCGAAAGGAGCATAGAAGAATTTGAATATCACGCCACTCTCGTACGGTGGATGGGCTACGGAAAACGCTTCCAAGACTTCAAGTGCAACGTACACATCTCAGGCCGCAAAGGTCCAGCCGGTATCCGCGACACGCTTAAACGTCTCTCGCCAGAAGCAAGAAACACTATTACAATCGAAAACGACGAAAACAAATGGGGACTCGAACACAGCCTTGAGCTTGCAAACGATCTCGCTCTGGTGCTAGACATCCACCATCACTGGTGTCGTGAAGGAAAATACATTGAACCCGATGATGACCGTATTAAACGTATTGTCGAAAGCTGGCGTGGCGAGCGTCCTGCTATGCATTACAGTTGTAGCCGCGAGGATGTACTACAAGAATTTGATCCAGGTGTACGACCAGACATGGCAACACTGCTTGAAAGTGGATACAAAAAAGGAAAACTAAGAGCACACAGTGATTACATGTGGAATAATGCAGTCAATGAATGGGCATTGTCGCATTGGCAATGGGCCGACATTATGGTAGAGGCTAAGATGAAGAACTTGGCTAGTGGACAACTTTACAGCATGACTGAAGAATCCAAGCAACTAGCAGCATAAATACAGCATGGAGAACAACATGAGAAACAACTTTATACAAACAATGTATGCACGTACACAAGCACAAGTACAAGCGCCTAATAAAAATCCTAACCGGGTGCTAGGTGGTTTAAAAGGCGCCGGTGTAAATAGTTTTACAATGTTAGGCGAAGATGGTATGGAAAAACAAATACCAACTCAAGCATATGTTTTTGCACTTGAAGAAAAGTTAAGTAGATTAGAACAACAACTAAAAGAACAAGACAAACGTATTAGGAGATTATCGAATGATCAAAAACTGGATAGAAACACGATTGAAGGAAAGATCAACCGTTGATGGAGTGCTAATGGTAGCAGCAGGCGCAGCTATTATTATCTTTTCACCATTAACAAAACTTATTGCTTATGGTGCTATTGCATACGGAGCATGGACTATTTGGCGCAAAGGTTAAAAGTCGCAGCCATTGGATGTAGTTTTACAAACTATATATGGCCTACATATGCAGATGTACTTCAAGCAGACAAGTTTGGTCAAGCAGGCATTGGCAACGATCGCATCTTCTACATATTATGTCACTTATATAAAACACAGCAGTTGCATCTTTATGATGCAATTATTATTCAATGGACCAGCCCTTTTAGATTTGATTACTTGAAAAAAGACGGTTGGACACATAATGACGGCAATATTGCCCATAGTGTAGAAAACAGGTATATTTGGAAGAAAATTAAAGAGTGGTACAATGAAGATTTTGAAACTGAAAAAAGTGAAAATTATATTTTAGCAACAAAAGCAATTTGTAATAAGATAGGAATAAAACAATATCATATGTCCATGACTGATTTTATAGACTGTGTAGACTTACCTGAACTAAGTGATAATTTTAAAGGAAGGTATCAAATACAAAGGGCTAAATGGTCAAAAACACCATTTGAAGATGGGCATCCTGACATTCTTTCTCATATTTCAATAGCAGAAAAAGCCGCAGAATATTTACAAACTAACATTAGTCCTATTATGACAAACAAGTGTAATGATTTTCACAAACAGATTTTAAAAGGAATGACGTTTGAAGATATAGATAATGATTACAAGCTATATTTTCCCAATAGGCATATTACTGCTTGCTGACATTTTCCATACTTGCTTTGCATTCACTCCACGCTGTTGTGCAAAACGTTTTGCATCGCAGTTTTCGCATACATGGAAATAGTTGTTGCTGAGTCTTTTTGGATCCATACTTCCTCGCTCTCTAGCAAACTCTTCGTTGCAGTTATCGCAACGTAGCAGTACCATTGTTTTTTTACGATTATACGTGTGTTGTTTGCCGAGTTTACTGCGGCGCATGTGCCACGTATCAATTAAATATTCTTTTAGAAACATAAGTATATTTACCACTGATTTACATTAAGATTATAAAATACAACGATAAATATTAGAAAGGAACACTATGAGCATACTAACACTAACTCCAGCAGCAAACCAGCAGATCGGCAAACTATGCAAAGAGAATGATTGCTATGCTATCACTCTTAACATCAAAGGTGGTGGCTGTGCAGGGTTTGAATACGACTGGGGAACAGCACAGGTAGAAGATCTACAACCAGGCGACGAAGTAGTTGCTTGCGATCAAGGTACCTTTGCAATCAGTGCAGATAGCGTGATGTTTTTGATCGGAACAGAAGTTGATTATGTAAAAAGTATAGTAGGTGCTAACTTTGAAATAAACAACCCAAATGCACAGAGTTCATGTGGGTGTGGCGTAAGCGTCAACTTTGACATGGATAATTTAGTACCACAGTTTTAAAGGATAAAAAAATGGCAAGACAAGAAGTTGATATTGGTATCGAGGGTAATGACGGCACAGGCGATAGTATTCGCGAAAGTTTTAAAAAAGTAAATACAAACTTCACTGAACTATACGCTGTGTTTGGGCTAGGTGGTGCAATATCATTTAAGAACATTGACGATGTGCCAGATTCATATTTAGGAAACACAGGTGCTATCACAGCAGTTAACAGTACAGAAACTGGGTTAAACTTTTATAAGTTTGTTAGTGATACTGGCAACAACGGCACAGAGAAAGCAGTTAATACTATCAATAATAGTGTTGTTGTTGAGTTTGATGATGTAGATCCTGCTACGCCTAATCAAAGCGGCACAGTCAAGATTATCATCAATGATCCACATATTGAACGTGATCCTGATCCGGTATTAAATGCTCCGTTAAACGCTCAGGCAGTAACAGCATATAGTAATGCTATTAATACAAAACTAAGAAATACCGGAGCAGGTGATGATATTAACACACTTGTTACCAACTGGGCAACTACACATCCTGGATCGGCAGCTATTTCTACTGACAATGTTATCATCAGTAAGGGTTATGCAGATGATAACTATGTAAATGTAGCAGGCGATACCATGACTGGTGCTTTGAATGTTCCAGCAAGTGCTACTGGTACACAAGTTCCACAAACACAAGAAGTTATTACACGAGCAGGTAGCGAAACCAACAGACGTATGTTAGACACACTTTACCTAGCGGATCACCCAAATCCACTTGAAGGGTTTGGTGCACCAAACGGTAAGGATGACTTACAAGCTGTTACAAAACTTTATGTTGATACACAGGGCTATGCTAGTGCAACAAACATTTATGTTTCAACATCTGGCGATGATTCACAAAAAGCAGCTCCAGCTGGCCAAGAAGGTAGGTCGCCACAGTATGCTTACAAATCTGTTAATGCTGCTATGATTAAAGCAGAATCGATTATTGAAGCTACTCCATACGAACCTGGTCCTTATGTACAGCAAGTAACATACGACAATGGCGCTGTTAATAGTATTATTGATAGTATTACAGGATATACCAGTCCAGCAACCGCAGTAGCAGCTAGTAACTTAGCTGTGTCTAATACAAACTCTATACAAGAATTTGTACAAGATTACATTGAAGTTAACTTTGCAGACTTAACATACGATATACAACTTTGTAAACGTGATGTACAACTAATGATCGATTCTGTAAGACTTGATGTTAATGCAGGATTAACAGTAAACTATCTATCACGTTGGGCAGGCCTAAGATACAATGCAAACCCAAGTGCAATTAAAGCACAAGTAGATCAAGGAGCAGCTACACGAGCATCAATTGCTTTGGTTAGAGCACAGTTGGTTAGTGCATTTAATGACGCTAATACAGCAGCACCGGGCACAATCTCAGCAAGTGTTATTACAGCCTACACTGATCGTTTTAATGAAATCATTGACATTTTGTCAGGAACAGATGTTGCCCTTGCAGCTACAGGCGCAGGATATACATTTGCATTTACTAATGGTACAAACGCAGCAGTTGATCAAGGTGGTGAAGGCAATCCTGATCTTATTGAAGGTAAAATCATTGTAGGGAAACTATCAGGTGCAAAAGGTATTATTACTGATTACACTCGTGGCGCAAGTGTTACTACTGATAGTGTAGTAGTTGACCTAGTTGAACCTATTGAGTTTATTGCAGGTGAAGAACTAGAATTTGGTAATATTACTAGAAACAACCAAATCACAGTAAGAATTGAAAGTGGTATTTATTACGAACACCTTCCTATTAAGTTACCTGAAAACGTAAGTATCAAAGGCGATGAGTTTAGACGAGTTGTTCTACGTCCAAAGCCTGGTGTTTCGCAGAGTAAATGGAATCATACATATTTCTATAGAGATATTGTAACTGATGGACTTATATCAGCATATTCACCAGCTGCAACACTAACAAATGTGTCTGCTGATGATCCGGCACGTACACTAGGAACATATCAGATAGGTGTAGATGATTGGGGATCTAATGGTGCTGGCGTAAAAGCTACATTCCAGGTTATTGTTTTATCAGGTGGAGCCTGTACTGTAACCATTACAAGTGGCGGCGATGGATTTATTGTTGGTGAAACAATAACTATTAATGATAGTAAGATTGGTGCTGGCGGTGCCGCAGACTTAACATTTGATATTGCAACTACAGGTGGCGGCTATCACTTTACACATCCAATTAGTGGCAAGCAAGGAAAATATGGATATCATTATGTTTCTGATCCTAGTAAAATAGCAGATGTAGGTACTGATGCTACAGCTAATCCTGGAAACTTTAAAGAAGCTGCAAGATTGATTGAACTCAACAAAGCCTATCTGGTAGAAGAAACAATAGAATATGTTAATGCAACATATCCTTCCTTGGTTTACAACGAAACCAAATGTCGTAGAGATACTGGATTGATTGTTGACGGTATTGTTAAAGATTTACGTGTAGGTGGAAGAGAAAACACTCTTACAAATCAAGGCGCATACTATGCAGGTGCCGTTGCAGGACAAGAAACAGAAACTGCCGCAGCAATAACAAATCTAAAAGCTATTATCACAAACGTACTAGCCAACGATTCAGGCAATGGTTATGCAGGAACAGGAAGTGTTGCTCAGATATTTGATGAAGATTATGCAGCAGAAACCGAATCAGATACACAATCTAATGCGTTGGTCGATTGTGTTGCATATTTTAATAATGTAAACTATAATCCTCCATTAAACAACAGTGAAATGGATGTTCTACTGTGTAATGATGGTACTATTGTAAGAAACATTACTGTACAAAGACAAGGCGGATTTATGATGGTGCTTGACCCAGAAGGTCAAATATTAACACGTTCGCCTTATTGTCAAACAGGATCAAGTTTTGCACAATCAAAAGGAACAAACAGAAACTTTGCAGGCGGATTGTTTGTTGACGGATATGCAGGTAATATGCCTGCAACTATTGACACAGTAAATAGTGCATTTAGTATTAGTGTAAGTTCACCAACTGATCAAGGTTTATTTGTAAGAAGACCTCCTACACCGTTTCCGTTCTTTATCAACGGTGCAAGATATCAAGTTAACACAATATCTGCATACGATAAAGCTACCGGAACTGCTACATTTATTTTAGATGAAACCAGTAATCCAAGCGAAAGTACATCACGCAACATAGATAATATTACACAGGCAGCAACCGCTGTGATGCGCACAACTACTGCACATCCATACTCAGATGCAGATCGTATTACAATCAGTAATGTAAATGGTATGGTTGAAATAAACAGTGCTACGTTGTATGTTAAAACTACAATCAATCCAAATGAAGTTGAACTATATACCGATGTAGCTCTAACAGCAGGTTATAATACTAGTGCATTTAGTGCATACACAGGCGGCGGACTTGCTCAAACGTTTGTAGTTGGTCGAGGGTATACTGGCAGCACTGGTGTTGACATATTTGTACAAAGTGGTGGTAACAGAAGTATGTTAGCAAACGACTTTACACAAATCAACGATTTAGGGTTTGGTGCATTATGTGTTAACAACGCACTAGCAGAACTTGTTAGTATGTTTACATACTATTGTCATACTGGATATCTTGCACTAGACGGATCTCAAATACGTAGTCTTGGAGGCAACAACAGTTATGGTATTTACGGACTGGTTTCAGCAGGCGCAGATCCAGATGAAGTTGCTACAGATGTTACATTAGGTGCCAATATGGTATTTCCAGGAAAAACATTTAGAGCAGATGGCATATTAGATTTTTCAGCTGCTGCACCGTCTACAGGAAATATCAGTGCAGGACAAACACTAACACAAGGCTTGATCAATGCTACTATTACCGCTGTTACACAAGCAAGTCCAGCATCAGTTACTGCAACCGGACATGGGCTAACCAATGCCGATCTAGTTACAATATCTGGAGTTGTTGGTATGACAGAACTAAATGGCTTGCAGTTTTATGTAAGTGTAACAAATGTTAACGAATTTACATTGTACACTGACGTTGGATTAAGTTCTCCATATGATTCTTCAACCAACACTGCATACACTAGTGGCGGTGTTGCAACTAGAGCAGCAAATGCAACAGGTATACTAAGTTTCACAGGTGAAGAAGATGGTAGTGGAGATCCTACTAGATTGTATGTACATACCACAACAGGAACATTCAACACAACTGCAACTATTACTTCACCTACAAGTACAAATGTTGGTATTCCGGCAACAGTTACAACACTAGACAATGATGCACCAGAAGATTCGTTGTTTATGTATGTTTATGATTTAAAAGAATATCCTCATAACGTAAGTGAAGTTGAAATACTACACAATACTGGATTGTATCAACCATATGAAATAACAAACGCAAGTGATGCTAACTTTACATTAAGTAGTTACGATATTGACACTAGTAGTGCAGTCGGACTTACAGGTACATACACTGCCGATACAGCTATTTTTAAAGTCAAGAAAACACGAGCTGACAACTACAGTGTTGATATCACAGGCGGCGGTAGTGGAGCAGGTGCAGCTGGCGAAACAATCATTATTCCAGGTACACTACTTGGCGGTGCTACACCTGCTAACGATGCTACTATTACAACAACAGATGTAGACGGTGGAGTAATAACGGCTGCTAGTATTGCAGGTACTCCGAGATTTGATGATAGTACTCCTGTGCGTGATGGTAAAGTATGGAAGTTAAACTTTGGTACTGGACTCGAAGGAACAGCATCAAATGGTTTACAAGAAAATACTGATCACGATACCAAACTTGTAATACGTCACAAGCAAAACTTCTTGCTTGATGACTTTGGCACAGAAGAACTACCGACTCGTCCAAGTACAGCATTTACTTTCACGCAAGATACTACAGAGTATGTGTATCGTACTATTCTATTCGGCAATCAAATCACAGATGGAGTAACTACAGCGGCTAACCAGCGTATGGTAACATTTGATAGTAACTTTAGATACACAGATTTAAGTGTTAATCAAAGTATAATAACCGCTACTGAAAGTTTCTTTAGTGCTAACAGTACTGTAAACTCAAACTATACTGATATTGTAGCTGCTGCCACACCAAGTGCAACTATTACAATGGGTGCTACTGCTGCAACTACAAGCACAGACGGGAGTAGATTTATTGCAATCGGGCAACTAGATGCTACCGAAAGAACACGTTTAGCAAATGCTGATATGATTGTTACATGGGGCGGTAAAACCTATCAGATAGATGACTATGCAGAATACTCATACACAGGTGGCAGCGGCACTGTTGCAATGGCTGTAATACAGATTTCTGATGTTGCTAATACAGATATTCATTGGCCTGCATTGAATCCTGGACTTGCTAAAACATTGGTTAATGGTGGTGGCATAACACTAAAAGCTGGATTATCATCTGGCGAAGCAGCAGAGATTACTGTTAACATTAGTACCAACAGAGCAACAGGACACGATATGTTGGACATTGGTACTGGTGGATTTAACACCAGTAACTATCCAGAACGTATTTACGGTTCACCATTTGGATTTGCTCCTGTTTCATCCGGCGATGCAATCGACAGTACTGGTAATGCAAGTGCAGCACAAGTACAAGAACGCAACAAAGGTCGAGTTTTTGCTACACTTACTGACCAAGATGGTTTCTTCCGTGTAGGTAGATTCTTTACAGTCGACCAAGGTACTGGTAGTGTTACATTTAATGCTGCACTTGTTCTTACAAACATTGATGGTATTGGATTTAAGCGTGGTGTGCGTGTTAACGAGTTTAGCAACGACGATACGTTTACTGATGCCAAAGGCGATGCAGTACCAACACAAACTGCAACAGAAGGCTATATTGATGCACGTTTAGGATTTGATAGAGATGGCGCTACAGGCGGTACAGTTATCGGTCCAGGTGTAATGAGTTTAGGTGGTCCAGGGTTTAGTCAAACTATTATGAACAGTGACATGAACTTGGGTAGTAATCGTATTACTAACTTAGGAACACCAACTGCTTCAAGTGATGCTACAACAAAACAATATGTAGATCAAAAAACAGATCAACTAAATGATATCGGCGATGTAACTATTACAGGAACAGGCGCTCCTATCACTAGCAACATTTTAGCATTTGTAGGAACTAATCAACAAAGTGTGAATGTTGAAGTAACTGGCGATATTGGACTTACATATACAAGTGGTAATAGTATTACAGCAAATATCAATACTGGTGTTATTGTTAACAATGATATTAATGCTAGTGCTGCAATAGATCAAAGCAAACTTAATATGAATGCTGCGACTACAAGAGTAAATGCAGTTGGTATTACACAAGCAGACTTAGGGTTGGCGAGTTTCCATAGTACACAGTTTACATCAACCAATGGCTGGATAGAGCTCGAAGACTTGGGTGTTGTAAATGCTAAACTAGCAAATGATGATGTAACTATTGGTGGCACTAGTATTGCACTTGGTTCAACAAGTACAAGTATTACAGGCTTAACAGGTCTTACATTTGATAGTGGTACTATTAGTGGTACCGTTGGTATCAATATCACAGGTAGTATTACACACACTGGCAATATTATAGGTCCTGCAAACAGCGGTGCTGACAACGGTGTTAGTATTGGTAGTAGTACAAATAGATACAATACTGTATGGGCAACGACATTTAATGGCGAAGCAACAGCAGCATTATATGCCGACCTTGCAGAGAACTATTTAGGTGATGCAGCATATGAACCAGGAACAGTACTTGTATTTGGCGGTGATGAAGAAGTTACTGCATGTACTGCCAAAGGACAAACTAGTGCAGCAGGTGTTGTTACAACCAATCCAGCACACTTAATGAATAGTGCATTGCAAGGCGAACATGTAGTAGGTGTAGCATTGCAAGGTAGAGTCCCTTGTAAAGTTATTGGTAAGGTTGCCAAAGGTGACATGCTTGTTACAAGTGCTGTACCAGGTTATGCTATTGTCAACAACACACCAAATGTCGGACAAGTTATTGGTAAGGCAGTTGGAACAAAAGACGACAGCGAACGTGGTGTTGTTGAAGTAGTAGTAGGGAGAGTATAATGGCACAACAAACAATAAATGTAGGCACTGGAGCAAATACCGGAGGGGGAGATCCCCTCCGCAATGCAATGATAAAAATCAATGAAAACTTTACAGAAGTTTATGCAGACATTGCAGGATTAGCAGATGGACAAGTCAACACTGATATCAAAGGCAGTGTGTTTGCAGACGATAGTACATTACTTGTAGACGCTGTAAACGGCATTATACCAGGATATATTAGCATTGTAACATTGCAAACTGAAGTAGCAGCAAGTGCAGATTTTGATGCATTTAAAGCAAGAATAGCAGCATTGTAAATATACGATAAATATACAAAACAATAGGATAAAAGAATGGCAAATAGATTTCCACTAGTAGTAGACACAAATGACGGTAACAGACTGAAAGAAATCCCTAGTGGCGACTCATTAGATTTTTCAAGTGTTGGCATTGCTAACCTAACTAGTCTAAGCGTAAGCGGATCACTAAGCGGTAGTACATTATCTACCACCGGAAACGTTTCCTTAGGCGGTACATTAAATGTAACTGGTGCTAGTACAATAACCACACTGTCAGCAACTACAATGACTGCAACTTCGCTAACACTCAATGGGAATCTTGTTGTTCCGCAAGTACAAAGTGATTGGACTGAAACAGATACAAACAGTGCTGCATTTATTCTCAACAAACCAGATCTTCAAGCTATTGACAACCTAGATGATATCGGAGACGTTTTTGTTGCCGATGCTGTTTTAAATGATGTATTAAAATATGACGGAACAAGTTGGCAGGCATCACCAGAAGCAGGCGGTATAGGATTTGCTGATTTTAGTGTTGTAACCAATCCAGCAAGCGGTCAAGGTAGTTTGATATATAATGCTGCCGGTGTGTTTACATTTACTCCGGCCGATGCACTAACTACAGGTTCTAATATTAGTTTACTAACCAATGATAGTGAATTTACAACCATTGCTGAGATTAATTCAAACAACTATTTACAACAAAGCGATGTTATTGGTAGCGGAAGAATTACAGCTACAGCAGCAAGCGGACAAGTTACACTTACATTTGATGCAACAGGTTTGTTAACAATTGAAACTGACACACTTGCAACTGTTACAAGCAGAGGTGCAACCACTACAACGGCGCTCGAAGCAGATGCATTTAATCAAGCACCTACAAGTACAAGCACTAACACACTAAAAGATGTGAGCATAGAAACACTTGATATTTTAACAAGTATTACAAGTACAGCAGCCAACTTTAGTACAGGCGGTAGTATAAGTGCAAACACAGGTACTGTCACTGGAAATACAGTAACAGCTCTAAGTACATTAAATGCATCGACAGTTGCAGGAGTTGGATCTATAACGAATACTGCTACAATTTCGGTAAACCCAGGAACAAACAATGCTCTTAAGATCGAAAGCGGGAGGCTAGAACTACTAGCAACCACGTTACCACCAACAAGTCCAGTAGCAGGACAAATTTTCTATGATGGCGGTGCATTCTACGGATATGTAGGCGACAACGGCAGCGGAAGTGCTGGCGCTGTAATGTTTCCAGCGTTTAACTCAATACTTGGATTACAACTTCCTGCATTTGAAAATGCTGATTTGCCAAGCGCAGCAGAAGGATCCAATGAAGGAATGATAGCATGGGATTTAACAAATAGTAGTGTTGTAGTATTTAATGGAACAAGTTGGTCAAACGTATAATACTAGTTTCTGATAAATATGTATAACAGGAGACTAACATGGCAATTCAAGATATTAATGTAGGATTACTTGCTAACGACGGCACAGGCGATGATTTACGAGAAGCATTTATTAAGGTAAATCAAAACTTTGACGAGCTAGATTTAAAAGTATCAGCCGTCACAGAAATCTCAGCAGAAAATATTGGCGATGCTGGTTACGGAATATTTGCACAAGAAGTTTCAAATACGTTCCAGTTTAGAAAACTATTAGTCGATCCATTATATTCAGATACGATGAGTATACGTATTAGTGATGACGGCAACAATGTTTATCTAGCTAGTGCAACTGGGTATACTAGAATAACTGACGGAACTACAAGTGCTGTTGTATCTCCAACGACTTTTATTACAATCAATGGTACTGGTGCTGCACAAGCAACAGTAGCAGGCGGCGTTGCCCCTAGTATAACAATAGATAGTTTGCTTTCGAGAGAAACAACTCCAACACTTAATGCAACACTAAATGCTAATAGTAATCCTATTACTAACATTACTTCTCTTAATGATATTACTATGGCAGAACTCGAACAAGCGTTTGAATGGGACTTTGGAGACCTAACAAGAAATAGAACTAGCATCATTGATTTTATTTTGAAATCAGTAGATGTTGACTTTGGTACATCTCAAGATGTATTCTCTCCTGCAGATGGCACTGCTGATTTTGGAAATAGTAACGCAACATTCGATGAAGCTTTGTAAGGGGATATAAATGGCACTACCAAGCTGGACTAAAATATCAGGATCAGAACTTGCAAGTATACAAGAAAGAACTGATGTTAGCATTGCATTACCGCTAGAAGAAACAAGTGATATAACAGTTACGCTGATATCTGGTGCATTGCCAACTGGACTTCGTATTAATGATTATCGTATAAAAGGTGTTGCAGTCGAAGTTAGTAAAACCACTGAGTTTGAGTTTGTTTTGAGAGCAAGTAATATTGAAGGAATAGCTGACAGAACTTACAAAATCGTAGTTGAAGGAGCCGATGCTCCTGTGTGGCAAACACCCGAAGGTGAACTAGGATTAACTAGAAGTTTCAGAAATCAATACTGGGTCGATACTCTTAATACCGAGTGGGGAATATATGAATCAAATGCTGGTAGCAGTTGGTTGGCTGTTGATGTTGATGTGTACGAAACTATTCCGAGTAGAGAAACAGGTAATAGTGGCGACTATGCTTATGTAAGCAGTTTAAAACAGTTTTGGTATAAAGTCGATACACGCTGGTATAGAATAAACACAACACAAATACAAGGCATACTTGGTAATGATAAAACACTTGCTATTTCAAGTACTGTGCCTAATCCTAACATAGATGATTTTTGGTTCAACACCAATAAAAGCAACGACGGATTAAATCTAGTATTAAGATATTGGGACGAAGTTGCAATGGTATGGAAGCCACTAGATTATGTTGTAAGTAAAACACCTCCAATATCACCGTTTGAAGATCAGATATGGGTTCACATTTTTGATGATACATTTGACTTTCAAATAAAAGTTTATAATGACAGCGAAAATATTTGGGAACTGGTTGATGCTACTTATAGTACAACTCCTCCAGATAGACTTAATATTGCTTACTTTATTTTAGACAGCAGCATAGTTGACTTTCAGTTAGAAGCAATAGATAGAGATTTAACAACTGGACAAAGTCTAAGATATTTTATTGCAGATGAAGACGGAGAGTTGCCTCCAGGTCTGAAACTTACAGAGGATGGAAAAATATCAGGTATTGTTGATCCATTATTATCTTTGGATGTGGATGACGCAGCAGGGTATGACACCGGCGAGTACGATACTGTACCATTGGACTTGGTTGTATTGGACGACGATGGCTACGATAGTTATTTTTATGACACTACATTTTATGGATTTAGTACACCAACGAGACGTCCAACAAAACTAAATCGCAAGTATACCTTTTCTGTAACAGTCGAAGATGATACTAGTTTTAGCAAACGTGAGTTTAGTATTTTTGTTGTAGGAGATGATTTCTTACGTGCAGACAATACTATAATGAAAGCTGCCACAGGATTATTTACAGCAGATAATACATATCTACGCAAACCAGTATGGCTAACATCTGGAAATCTTGGAGTTAAGAGAGCAGAAAACTATGTTACCATCTTCTTGGATGTATACGATCCAAACTCCTTACTAGGTCAAATAAGCTACAATCAACAACCATTTAATGACGATGGTACTCCAAGTGTACTACCTCCAGGGTTAGTACTTGATGGAATCACAGGAGAACTAGCAGGAACAATACCATATCAACCCGCTGTTAATAGAGAATACAAGTTTACTGTTGAAGCATTGAGACAAGAAGTAGATAGCGATGATGTAGTAGAAATAAATATCGGTGTATATGAAGATACACTCACTGGCACATCTCAAATAAAAATAAACAAACTTCCTATTAGTAGGGACGACGGTGTCGACGATCTATTAAGCCTCATTGAGCAAGACATAGTTATTGATAATCTAAGTTACACTGTAAGAAGTGTTAACAATGAAAATTCTGAATACGACTTATTAAATCTTAGTAGACCTTTAGAGCCAACATACAAAGCTAAACGTATTAAAACTGCATATAATAATGCCATTGGACAGGATTATATATACATACTTGATGACGGCGATAATAGAGTAGATGCTTGGAAAAATAAAACACTAAAATATAGTGCATCTGAAGCATATACTTTAGTAGATAATGATAAACAAAACATTCTTGGAACAACTATTACACGCAAATGGCATACTATGGTAAGATACACTATCGATGCTGGTGATAGTTCAGGAAACTTAGATTTAAACTACGGTGTTGCTAATATAGTTGATACGGGCGATTATGTAGCAGATTTTGAAACTTGGCTAGCAGGCAAAGGGATTGATACTACATACTTGTACAAAAGAGTAAGCTCAACACCTACACAACTAATATTTGATATCCCACGTAACTCTATTGTTGAAAGTACTATTATGAATCAAAACCTGTTTCATACCGATGACAGTGTGTATGGAAACTTGGAAATAACTCGTGGGCAACAGTTCTTTAAAGTATTTTTAGATAACACACTGCAACGTGCATTTAATCTATCAAATACGTTAGACGAACAATCAGGTCCGCAGATTACATTAGGAGTGTTTAAAGATACACTGATTACTAAAAAAATCGGTGTAACAAATGTTGATACTATAAGCACTATAAAAACATTCACTGTAAATATATTAGGAGAAGTTGATAGTACAGTAGCATGGATAACCAAGCCAGACTTGGGTACTATTCCTGCTAATAGAACAAGTTACTTACAACTAGTGGCTAATACTACGTTGGCAGGTAGTAATTTAAGATATGATTTAGTTGGAGGAAAGTTGCCCAACGGATTAACACTAAAACGTGATGGCGAAATAGTTGGAAAGCCCAATCAGTATACAACTGGAACAACATTAGGTTTGACCACTATTGATACTAGAACAACAACATTTGATAATAGCACTACAACCATTGATAGAAAATATGTATTCAAAGTTCTAGTACGTGATTTGTTTGGTTATAGTAACAGTATACAAGAGTTTACACTAAATGTTACAGATACAGATGATAAAGTATATTCAAATGTGTTTATCAAGCCATACTTAAAACCATCACAGCGTACAGTTTTTAACAACTTTATCAACGATTACACAATATTTACACCTGAAAGTATATATCGTCCCTACGATGAAAACTTTGGTCTTAAGAAAGACTTAACAACGTTGGTATATGCAGGCGTTGAATCTAAAAAGTTAGCTAACTTTGTTGCTAGTACAGCATTAAATCATAAACGCAAACGTTTTGTATTTGGAAACTTAAAAAGTGCAGTTGCTAAAAAAGAAGGAACAAATGAAGTTTTATATGAAGTTGTGTATGTTGAAATAACAGACCCACAACAGCCAACCAAAGGTAATACAGCAGTATCGATAACATCGCCTACTGCAAACGATTTAAAAATAAATCAAGTTAAACTTGAAGTTAAAGATGATCAAAGTGCAGCAGAGATCGGACTCGATACGTTTCGTATAACAATGCGTGAAGGTGATCCAGTAAGAATAGCTGCTAGTAGTGGTAGTATTTCTATTACGACACGAAGTGGTGAAGTTGATGTTCCAGCACTTGGACAACTTGAAATAGTTTTAAACTCAGGACTAGTGGTTGTTGTTAGAAGCAGTTCAACCACATCAACATCAAGTGGAGACCCATTTAGATTTAGGCCAAAAACAAATGTACTAACAGTTGACAATGTTGGTGTAAAAACAAGTCAAACTCAAAATGTAAAAAGATTTATTAGTAACATAGGAAATATGAGAAAACGTATTGCTGATATTGGTGCAAATGATAGACAGTTTTTACCTTTATGGATGAGAAGTAGTCAAACAACTACTGGTCAAGAGCTTGATTATATAACAGCAATGCCTATATGTTATTGCAAACCAGGAACAAGTGCAAGTATTATTGAGAATATTAAAAATGCAAACTTTGATTTTAGTCAGCTAGATTATGACATAGATAGATATATAGTTGATAGAACAGAAAATAACGAAAACCAACAGTTCATTCTGTTTAATGATTACAAACTAAATGTATAAATACTGTTGCTAGAGAGGAAATAACATGGCAAGTAATATTGTACCCGATACAATCGACGATACATATCCAGTCGCTGGACAGGATAATAATAGTCAAGGATTTAGAGATAACTTCAACATTATAAAAACAAACTTCACGAGTGCAAAAAGTGAAATTGAAACCTTGCAGGATAATACTGCTAAAACAAATGCAGACAACGTATTTTTTGAAAACACTCTTTCTAGATATACCAAGCTACAAGAAACTACAACACACGTTGGTCCTACTAATGTCAGTAGTGCTACGCCGTTGAGTTTTGATGCTGGACATTTTTATACGATAGTAGCTTCAAACGATGTTACATTAACACTTGAAGATTGGCCTACAAATAATGAATATGCTGAAATGTTGATACAAGTGTATGGCGACGGTGCTGTTAATAGAACAGTAACTTTTGCATCAACTTATAGTGCAGGTGCAAGTCAGATGAGAGTTGACGGAAGCACTGAGTTTGGCGGCGGCGCAGCTATTACAACAAATACAGTAGTAACTCGTAGTCATCTTGTCAAAGCATTTACATATGATAATGGAACAAATGTTTTCCTACAATATTTAGGAACATTTGCAAACGTATGATACATCCTCATCAGCCTGATTTAAGTGAGTTTACAGATACACAACTTGAAGAAAAGCTACTCAAGTTGAATCATATGTATTTCATAACCGATAATTCTGATGTAAGACAGCAGATAATTTTGTTAATAGATGGCTACAAACTTGAAATAGAAACTCGTAGAGCAGCAGCTAGAAGAAAACAAATTGAAGATCAAGAAGATAATTCACTTGACGATTTAATAAATGTAAGTTAAACTTACTGTATGCTAATGAAAACAGACACTCTCGGTATCCCACGGTTTACAAACAAAGACTTAATTAACATGATCTATTCAGGTAATGCTGACAAAGTACACGTTGTGCTGTGTAGCGAATCTGATGAAATAGACAAATTCAATGCCGCTATGGAAGAGCAAGGCTTTGATAAACTACAAAAGTATATCCCATTAGATGTAGATCAAAAGACTTTTGACGGTGTATGTCAAAGCGAATGGTTTATGCCTGACAAATATAAAGAACTTGATATAGGTGCAGATATAATGTCACGCCTAATGCTCAATATGCAAATCTTTGATGCGTATGACATGCAAGAAACAGTAGAATGGACTAGAGTTTGCGAAGAAATTGAAGCGTTTAGAGAGCGTGGTATGTTTGATCTGCTACGCTATATGGTGTATCTTGTAGACTTTATGCGTGAGAATAACATTGTATGGGGTGTAGGACGTGGATCAAGTGTAGCAAGTTATGTGCTGTATTTGATTGGAGTGCATCGTATTGACAGTATTAAATACAATTTAGATTGGCGTGAATTCCTGCGATGAATATATACTTGATTCAAGCAAGTGATAATCATGGACCAAATAAATTTTTACCACTTGCAATAGGTTATCAATGGTGCTATGGTAAAAACGACAACTGGACACTCAAAGATGTACTAATAGAAAAAACAGAACCTGTAGATTATGCAGCAACTATGGAATCTCCTGATCTAGTTGCTATGAGTAGTTATGTATGGAACTGGGAATACAATAGAGAACTCGCAAAACAAATCAAACGCAAGTTTAGACAGTGCAAAGTTATAACAGGCGGCCCACAAATAAACAAATACGATCCTGACTTTTTTGACAAGCATCCTATGTTTGATGCGTTTGTACATGGCGAAGGTGAAGAAGCATTTAAAAGCATACTTGCAGGCGACGATTGGGAAACTATACCAAACGTACAAACACTGTATCATATGCCAGAGCCAGCAGTGCGTAGGAAAAACATAAATGATATACCTTCGCCTATACTAGAAGGCTTTTATGAACCTATTATGGCAAAGTATCCTGAGGACACCATGTTTCAAGTTACTTGGGAAAGTTTGCGGGGCTGCCCATACCATTGCAGCTTTTGTGATATAGGTGAAAGTTACTGGAATAAACTTACATTGTTTGATATGGAACGTTGTAAAGCAGAAATAGAATGGATGGGTAAAAACCGTATTGAATATGTTAGCGTGTGCGATAGCAACTGGGGCATGTTGGATAGAGATTATGAACTAACACAACACGTATTAGAAACAAAGAAAAAATACGGATACCCCAAATGGTGGGATGCAACTTGGAGTAAAAATAATCACGATAAAAACTATGCGATAGCAAAATATGCACACGATAGTGGCGTTGATATTTTCAAAGGTATTACAGTAGCATTACAAAGTTTTAACGATGATACATTAGAACATGTAGATAGATTTAATTTGGACTTTGACGAACTTAAAAAATATTTTGATCAGTATAAAAAAGATGGTATTAAAACTTATAGCGAACTTATATGGCCATTGCCTGGAGAAACATTCGATAGTTTAAAGTCTGGTATACAGCAACTTATAGATGCAGGACAAGACAACTATCTCATGATACACCCATTAGTTGTTACTGACAACTCTCCAATGGGTAACAAAACATATCAAGAGCAGCATGGTTTAGATGTGCGTAAGATAGCATTAGACACTGTGTATTTAGATGCAGATGAAAAATATATTACGGAATACACTGATGTAATATACGCTACAGACACAGCAGACCACGATACAGTTATCGAAGGGCACATGTATAGTTGGTTAGTAATATTAATGTATTACTATGGTTGGGGACATTATCTTGCTAAGTACATGCGTAAGCAAAATATTTTAGAAACTGACCTGTATTATAAACTATTTGAATGGATCAAACACAATCCGGGATTATTACATGACGAATACATAGAAACTAAAAAAAGTTTTGAAGATGTATATGCAAAACGTGCATTGTGGGGTAGACAAGCATTTGGTGAAGACGATATGCTTTGGGAATACAAAGGCGCAAGTAGTGCAAGGATAAGTAAAGCAGTATATAGACTAGAAACAGATTTATATAACTTTTTATTAAGTACAAAACTAATATCGGAATGGAAAGTACGTGATATCGTTGCTCTCAATCTTAGAATGTGCAGAGAAAAAGATATAGAATATCCTATTACTGTAACTGTTTTAAAAGAAGTTGCACGTGATATGGTAGGTATTGATGCAGATCGTATACATATTGATCATTTTGATAAGACAACACCAACAAATGATTGGCACAGAACAGCATATCATTATCAAAGAAAAATAGGATACTGGAAATGCAATGCATCAAAAAATAAAAAACCACTTGACATATGTCATAAGTAGTTATAGTATAATAATTGGAGATACGTAAACATGGGAACTAGACAAAAAGGTCGTAAAACATACAGAAGTATGCAAGGCAGAGTTGTAGACTTAGATATGTTGATTAAAAGAAATGAACTTACTCCTGCCGTCGGCAATGCTAGAGTAAATGCTAGAGGCGACGAGCTAGGACCAGGTGGAAAAATTATCCGTAAACGAGAAGAAGTTGTAAAGGATTATTATAGTACAGGAAGTGAACCTGTACAACATGAAAAAAGTGCAGCTCAAACTGAAGAGCTAACACAAGCAGAACAAGAAGAGTTGATGGCGTTTGATGAAGAAGTTGTTCCCGCAAAACCAAAAGCATCGCCTCCTAAATCAACTCCAACTCCTAAACCCATAACAGCCCAGATTCAAGATGAATGGGTCGAAGACGAAGATGGCAATTTTATAAAAAAAGGTGATTAATGGCATTAAACATGAATACAATACAAGGTACTCTAACTCCTATTAATGATAGAGTAATTGTAAGCAATATGTACTTTGGAGAGCAAACTCTTAAAAGTGGAATTATTATTAGTGATGATAACGGATCAACTCGTGGTATCTATCCACGCTGGGGACAGGTACATGCAAAAGGTCCTAAAAATGATTCAGCATATCAGATCGGAGATTGGGTATTGATTGAACACGGTCGTTGGACTCGTGGTGTAAAAATTGATGAAGGTTCGGGAGAGTTAGAACTGCGTATGGTAGATGCAGATTGTATCTTAGCATTTAGTAATGAAAAACCCACTGGTGTACAGTTTGGTAAAGAATACAACGATGGCGATCATGCAACGATTAGTCCAGAATCATTTGGAGCCGGCGCATAATGACAAACCCATTTAAAGATATTGACACGTTTCATACAGCGTGTGACCAAGAGCCCAGTGCAGCAAACTACAAAATGTATTTGTCGCTTGTTGACGAAGAAGTAAGCGAACTTGTAGAAGCAGTTTTAGCAGATGACCAGGTAGAACAACTCGATGCACTTGTAGACATTCTTGTTGTAACTATGGGTGCTATTCGTGCAGGCGGCTTTGACGGAGAAGGCGCATGGAAAGAAGTAATGGACACAAACTTTGCTAAGATTGATGCAGAAACAGGCAAAGTACGCAAGCGTGAAGACGGCAAAGTGCTAAAACCAGAAGGTTGGCAACCGCCACAACTTGCACAGTTTGTAGGCTAAATACTACAAAGGAGAACTGCTGTGAATAAATCTGATATCAAAAAAGCAATCATTAGAAGTCAACATTGTCAACGTAACTGGGATTTAAGTAAAACTATTCCAGATGAGGATATCGAGGTTATTAGAACAGCCGTTGCCGATTGTCCTAGTAAACAAAATGTAGCATATTACAAAGTTATATTTGTTACAGATAGAGATAAGATTGAACGTATATATCAAACAACCAACGGTTTTATCTCTAACTTTCAAACAAATGAAACTGTTACAAACAGTCAGGTATTAGCAAATTTGTTGGTCGTATTTGCAGAATCAAACGAAGAACCAAAAGAAAATATTTTTGGAGATGTATTTGTTCCAAGCAAGGATTTAGAAAAGCCCGAAGACTTGCTCAAAGACAAACACATGGCAGTGGGTATTGCAGCAGGATATGCAAATATTACAGCAAGTATGCTAGGTTATAGCACAGGTTGTTGCGCATGTTTTGATCCTGCACAAGTTGCAGAAATATTAGATATTGATACACATGTACATTTGTTGATGGGTATAGGATTCAAAGACGAAACTCGTCCACGACGTGAACATCACGCAGAGGATTTTGTTTTTCCTACCAAGAAGAAACAAAAAATACAAGTGGATAAATGCTAAACGGTAGAATACTTAAAAACGAAAAAATACTAGTTCATGCATTACAATGGTATATCGGTCATAGTTGTAACTTAACTTGTACAAACTGTAGTAACTTTAATAACTTTGCTATTAGTGGACAAGAAAAGTTTAGTGACTTTGCAAGAGAAGCACAGAGATGGAGTGAAAAACTTCATGTAAATGATTTTGGTATTATTGGTGGCGAACCTTTTACAAACAATGATTTAGACAACTGGGTTCACGGATTACGTGATGTATTCACTTGTAGAGATTTTAGAGTGGTAACAAACGGGACTTTATTATCTAAACATGCAGATAAAATGAAAGCCTGGTTTGACAGAGGAGTTACTGTAGAACTTAGTTTTCATTCTCAGGATCATGTTCCAAAAGCATTTGCAATTATTGACGAAGTACTAGACGGCAAATACGAAAAATATACAGTAACAAAAAACAACTTTATCAAAGATCAAGCACGCCATGCTGGGTGCTATTATGAAGAAGCTATTCTTGTAGGGGATCATCCAGCATTTATAATAAACTATAAAGACAAGTTTATGCCATGGGGTGTAAAAAGTATCGACAACGGTGTTTATAACTTTTATGAAAGCGATAGAGAACAGGCACACACTGCATGTTGGCACAATGACTGTCCGTATATATATAAAGGTAAAATGTACAAATGCGGTACTGTTGTAGGAGCACAAGCGTTTGTTAAGAAATATCCTGTAAGAAAACAGGATAAAGATCTATATGAAAGCTATAAACCCATTGATGCATTTTCAAATACACTAGAAGAACAGGTATCTGCACTTTCAAATAGTGTACCACAATGTGTATTATGTCCTATTAACTCTGGTAGTGTAGAAAAGATTTCACTTGACAAAAAGAAAATTATGCCGTAGTATAAAATATACAAAACAACAACGAGGCATATTATGATTCACGCAATGATCGACTTAGAAACACTAGATGTAACTCCACAAGCAACTGTGCTTACAGTTGGCGGTGTAAAGTTTGATCCCAACAGTGATGCTGAACCACACAGTGAGTTTTACTACAAACTGGATTTAGACTCACAAGATCGTAGTGTAAATGATAGCACTATTGCTTGGTGGGGTCAGCAGGATCAAAAAGTGCAAGACGAAGCATTTGGCACTGAAGGACGAGAGCACGTTGATGTGTTCTTAGACAGTCTTCCAAAGTGGATGGTAGGTGTAGATGTGCTGTGGGGACACGGCTACGGATTTGATATTACCATCATTGAAGATATGCTACGGCAGCGTGGAAAGAATATTCCATGGCAGTTTTGGCAAGTGCGTGATAGTCGTACATTGTTTGCACTAGCAAAAGTAGATCCACGTAAAGCAATGCAAAGTGATCTACACAACGCACTAGCGGATGCTTACTTTCAAGCAAAAGGTGTACAAATGGTATATAAGGAACTTGGACTATGAGAATCGACGGACTTACACAAGAACAATGCAATATGCTTGATGAAATGTGGAAACGAGATTCTACAGACGAATTGTTTGCATTTTTTGCAACACTTCCACAGAAGAAGTTTGAAATGGCTATGACACTGCACAATATGATGTTACAAGAATTATGCGAAGACATGGTCAAAGTAGAAGATGGAAAGCAACTATTAAAAAATATAGGAGTTAATGTTGCTTAGATGGTATGAATTTTGGGTGAAGAAAAGAATGACGACGATAGTTAATTTGAATAACATTGGCAAGACGACAGAAGAACGGCGTGAGGCTATAATGTGGTTATACACAAAGTATGGCCCTACCATTCAAGGTAAGTGGAAAGTTCGTGGATTGTCAGAAGTTGTTTTTAAAGAAGATAAACACGCAACATATTTTAGTTTGAGGTTTGCATGATACGGTGGTATGATTATCCTATAGCATTTTTAGTAGCAAGTGCAATGATTAATGCTTTTTTCACCATCCCTATCTTAGGTGCATTTATTGCTTATGGTGTACACGAACTTTGGATGGATATATATTGTCAATGGAGGTTGAAACAAGAAGATGGAAAATAGTCCTATTAACACACTACAACAACTGATGTGTATTACTATGGAAGAGTGCGGTGAACTAACGCAACGCTGTTCAAAGATGATGCGCAAGTTTGAAACAATCGAAGATGCTACAGAAAAACAGCGTGTAAAACTGTTAGAAGAAGCAGGCGATGTGTTGTGTATGATTGAACTAATGGTAGAACATGGTCTCTTGACAAATGAAGAATTAGGTGTTAGAGTAAATGTAAAGCGAGATAAACTAAAGACTTGGAGCGATCTTATAAAATGACTAGACTTCGTAAGAAAAGACTGTTACTATTAGCTAAACACGGTGGAAACCACAAGCGTTGGTACAGTCAGTATTGCGAACTTATAAAAGAAGATCTAGTAACCTGGCAGTTTGGATTTGCCGCACTTACTCAGAAAGGTCGTATCGAAATGCAGGATTGTCATGAAGATTAAAATAAGTTGTTACCGTGATCGTTGTACGAGTTATGTCCACGACCGCTATATGAACAAAAAGTATGGCTACACCGATTGGCCTGAAACACAAACACGTTTTGAAAACTTTGTAGAAAAGACGGAAGATGTGTTGCAGTGGATTTACAACCATACGATCAACTTTATGCTTGATAAGCGTAACAGTCAAAAAATCCGTGTGCGTATAGACCGCTGGGATACTTGGAGTATGGATCATACTCTTGCTCCTATCATCCTGCCTATGCTAGTGCAGTTGAAAGAAACAAAACACGGCGCTCCTATGGTAGACATGAAAGATGTTCCAAAAGAACTACGTGCTACTAAAAAGCAACTAGATGCATACAGAAAAAATGGCGATGTTGATCCAAAACACTGTGAACGCTGGGATTGGGTGCTGGACGAAATGATTTGGGCGTTTGAACAAAAGTGTCGTGACGATTGGCGAGAAGATTACTATGGTCCGTATATCGAAAGCGAGGATGATAATCCTCTAAGCGGACACTTTGAATGGGTTGATGACGAAGGTCGTAACGCTCACCAAGCTCGTATGACCAACGGTTTTAAGTTGTTTGGAACTTACTTTGAGAACTTGTGGGACTGATAGGATGAAAAAACTTTGGAGACTGTGGGCAAAAAGCCTCGGTGAGAAAGTTGGAGAAACAGACAGCCAAGCAGACAGTGTGGCTGTTATTAGAACCATTTGGTGGTTGACACATATGGTAACTTGCTTTATGATTATTATACATAATGGCGCAAAATTAGGATGGTGGTTAAATTGAAAGAACTCTGGGTAGAAAAATATAGACCTAAAACAGTAGATGGGTATGTGTTTCGAGATGAAGCACAAAAAGCACAAGTAAACACTTGGATCAAAGACGCAAGCATTCCGCACTTGCTGTTTAGTGGCAATGCCGGAATTGGTAAAACAACACTTGCTAAACTGTTGTTCAACGAACTTGATGTAAATCCTCTTGATATTCTTGAGATCAACGCAAGTCGTACAAACAGCGTTGAAGATGTGCGAGACAAGATTGTTTCGTTTGTACAGATGATTCCGTTTGGTGACTTTAAAGTTGTACTACTTGATGAGGCTGATTACTTGTCGCCAAACGCACAAGCAGCACTACGTGGTGTTATGGAAGAGTATCATACTACAGCACGTTTTATTCTAACATGCAACTATCCCAACAGAATCATTCCTGCGATTCACAGTCGTTGTCAAGGGTTTCATATCGCTAAAGTTGATCAAACAGAATTTACTGCCAGAGTTGCAACTATTCTTATCACAGAAGGTATTACTCCAGACTTGGACACACTGGACACTTATGTAAAAGCAACATATCCAGACTTGCGCAAGTGTATCAACATGGTACAAATGAATAGTGTAGACGGCGAGTTGATATCACCACAAGAAGGCGACAGCGGCGAAGCTGACTGGAAACTTGAAATGGTTGAACTGTTCAAAGCAGGCAAGATTCATGATGCAAGAAAACTGTTGTGCGGCGCGGTACGAGCAGAAGAAATGGAAGAGATTTATCGCTGGTTGTATGACAACATTGAGTTGTTCGGAACAGATGCTCAACAGGATCAAGCAGTGCTAATTATTAAGCAAGGGTTAGTTGATCATACACTTGTTGTAGATCCAGAGATCAACTTAGCAGCAACACTTATTCGACTAGGAGCACTATGACATATATTGTAAATGATGCATGTATTAAATGTAAACACATGGATTGTGTAGAAGTTTGTCCAGTAGATTGTTTCTACGAAGGCGAAAACATGCTGGTTATTAATCCAATAGAATGCATTGACTGTGGCGTCTGCGAGCCGGAATGTCCTGCAGATGCAATTCTTCCTGATACAGCACCTGGTGCAGCAGAGTGGGTTGACTTTAATCAAAAGTATGCAGACTTGTGGCCTGTGATTACAGAAATGCGGCCAGAAGATGTACCTGAGGATGCCAAAGAATGGCATGGGGTAGAAGGCAAAATGCAATACTTTTCAGAGGAGCCAGGACAAGGTGATTAGAGCAATACTAGCATGTGACGATGCATGGGGCATTGGCAAAAGCGGAACACTTCCGTGGCCACATAACCCTGCCGACCTGCAATGGTTCAAAGAATGTACAATCAATAGTACAGTTGTTATGGGTAGAGCAACTTGGGATGATCCTGACATGCCCAAGCCAATGCCTAGACGACACAATGTTATTGTATCAAGAACAATGAGAGAAAACAGTCACGAGCGCATTGAAGTAGTGCGTCCTGATATTTACAAGTCTCGTTGTGTTACTATGAATATGACTGATGATGTTTGGATCATTGGTGGCGCTAAACTAGTTGCTGATAGCCTCGACATCATTGACGAAGTTTGGCTGAGTCGTATTGATGGCACGTATGATTGCGACACATTTCTACCGCGAGAACTCATTGAAACTACGTTTAGTCTTGTAAGTAGTCAACACGAAGGCGATTTATATATTGATAAGTGGAGAGCATATTGAAACAGTATTTAGAAGCATTAGAATATATTTTAGCTAATGGCAAAGACCGCAACGACAGAACAGGGGTAGGAACACGTGGCGTGTTTGGCTACCAAATGCGTTTTAATCTGCGTGAAAGTTTTCCAGCTGTTACTACAAAGAAACTTGCTTGGAAAAGTGTTGTTAGCGAATTACTGTGGTTCCTAGAAGGCAGTTCGGACGAAAGACGTCTTGCTGAAATACATTACGGAAAGTCTCGTGAAGAACTAGTAGGCAAGAACACTATTTGGACTGCCAATGCTGATAAACAGGCAGCAGATTTAGGTTATACAAATACCGATACTGTAAAAGATTTGGGCCCAGTATACGGGCACCAATGGCGCACCTGGGATTCACAGCTGGGATATGTGGATCAAATTGCACAAGTGTTAGAAGGTCTTAAACACGATCCAGACAGCAGACGGCATATTGTAAGTGCCTGGAACGCAGATCGTGTACCTGTAATGGCATTGCCGCCTTGTCATACCATGTTTCAGTTTTATGTGCAGGACGGTGAACTAAGCTGTCAACTTTATCAACGCAGTGCTGATATGTTCCTAGGTGTGCCTTTTAATATTGCAAGTTATAGTTTGCTTACACATATGTTTGCTAACCTGTTAGAGTTAAAAGTTGGTGATTTTATTTGGACTGGTGGCGATTGTCATATCTATCAAAATCATATGGATCAAGTAAAAGAGCAAATCACTCGTGAACCACACAGCGGTCCGCATTTGTTGATGCCAGCATTTAGCACACTAAACGAGTTGATTGCTACAAAAGCAATGGATTACAAACTGATCAACTATACTCCAATGGATAGTATTTCTGCACCTATGGCAGTGTAATGCCCCAAACAGTTGAAATAGATATAGAATGGAAACAACGCTATGCATGGTTACCCGTGCGTAGCAGTTGGAGTAAAAAACGTATCTGGTTGAAGACGTATTGGACAGGTCAGATATATTTTGATGCCATGGGCCGACCGCCGATCAAAGCAAGATATTGGCAACTCATTTATACTGAAAATGAGTACTTGTTAATGTTGTTGAGAGGATGCCAAGTATCAACATCCTCTCGGGTTTAAAAGTGTTAGAGTTTAAACGTCTCCGTAAATCTCTAATACTTCTTTAACTGCTTCATGTCTTTCGATGTCGCCTTTATGAAACACAACAGTACTAATACGACTTGATGAGCTGTTTTCTAAATGGTTAACAAAGTCAAGTAATCCGTTATCTTTTAATCTATCTGCTTGAGCCAAATCACCTGTAACAACCATTTTTGATCCTGTGCCTATACGTGTTAACAACATTTTCATTTGGTTCGGTGTAGCATTTTGCATTTCGTCTGCAATAATATAAGCATCTTTAAAAGTTCTTCCTCGCATATATGCAAGTGGTGATATTTCAATAACACCTTCTTTTATCATACCTTCAATTTCATTTGCATAAAAATGTTCTCTAAATACATCAAAAATAGGCCTAGTCCAAGGTGCCATTTTTTCTTCTAATGTACCTGGTAGAAAACCTAAATCTTCATCAGCACTTACTGCCGGCCTTGTAACAACTATACGTTCTATTTCGCCATTTAAAAATGCTTTAACAGCACTCTGACATGCCAGAAGTGTTTTACCTGTACCAGCTGGACCAATACCAAAAACTATGTTTTTATCCGTATCCAGTAGTTCTAGGACGTATTCTTCTTGGTTGCGATTTCTTGGAAGTATATCAACATTTCGTTGTTTTTTTGGAAGGAAAGTGTTTAGTTTAACAACATTATTAATGTTATTATTTGATTTAATGTGTGCTTGCCTTTTAGCGGCTCTAGCTTTACCCATGTAGTCCTCCTATGAGTTAGAACAGGGGATGTTTCCTTTGCAGGAAACCTTCCCTGCACTCGTATTTACTCTTTTTATGATTGTATTATATACGTAGTGAATTATTTTATTAACATTACTATAGGTGATAAATAGTTATAATAAAGCGAGGACAACAATGCCTAATATATTAGACACTCTTGATGTGATAGAAAATCTTAGTTCGATCTATGAAAACGATCGTGCGTTTGCAGTACTTAAAGACTTTGAAAGAGTCATTGATGAGTTAGGGTTGTATGTGTATGACAACTGGGAAGAAGGCGAACTAGCAGCTGGCCCAGAAATAGATCGTCACTGGGTCAAATGTAGTTTTATGTGGCCAAGAAAACGTATGCCTGACCCACAAGGTGGTAAGCGTTTGCTTGATTATGATTGTAAAATACAATATGAAAAATCAAGTATCATTAAACCACGTCAAATAAAAAAACCAGGAGATATTCGTCCTGGAACTAAAAAAGGTAAACTTGATAAAGTTCCAGTATGGTTAGTGCATATAACTATGCCTAAAAAACTAATCATTAGTATTTTTGGTGGAGATGTCGAAACTATCGATCTACCAGATACTGAAAGTAAAAATGCAGCAGGTGCACCAGCACCAGCAGGTGGAGCAATGCCAGCACCAATGGCAGCACCAGCACCAGTAGGTGGAGCAGCACCAGCCGCTGGCGAAGCGCCAGCACCAGGAGCAGGAGCAGTATAATGGGATTAAGAGCCAACGATTTACACGACTTAATAAAATCAGTATTTGAAATAGATAGTTTTCAAAGTAAAATGGGAACGGACGAAGATATTGTAGTAGTAAGTTTTAGTGTACTAGACGAACAAGCTGCAAAAGATCTTGTAGACTTTATTGAAAAAGGCTACGGATTTGTACTCGATGCAGATGCTACACCTGGAGAAATTGAAAACAATGTTTATAAAGTATTTGTAGAAATGGAAAGAAATACCAAAGTTCCTACAAATATTTTAGAATTATTAGACGGAGTTGGAAAACTAGCAGAGATTGAAAACTTTAGGTTTCGTTATCATAAAAGTTTTACAAGCTACGATGCAAGTGTAGATAATCTATCAGAGATGATACCAGCAGATCAATTTATCTATAATGATACTATTGTTCAAGAAGGCAATATGAATAACTTTAAAGATTTTTTTAGTAAGAGCTTTATGGAAAGTATTGAAATATTTGGAGATCAACTGCTAGTTAAACGAGCATTTGCTGATCCAGTTGGGTTTACTATAAAAGATTTTAACACTACTCATTATATAAATAAAAATTTAACTGAAAAAATAAACATGAATGATTATGCAGAAATATTATTTTTAACTAAATATCTCGGTGATTACAATGTTACTAAATTTGGTAAAAATACACTAACGTTTGAAAACGAAGGACACACACTTGTCGTTGAAAGACTTTAATAAGAATCACTGCAACAACTGCGGGCGTCCATCACATTGTGGCGTTCCATACTATCAAGACTTACAAGACTATAATCAGCCGCCAGTTACAACTAAAATATGTGACCATTGCAGATGCGGCCGCTGCACTACTATAGAGGATAAAAAATAATGGCTAAAGAAGATTTCGACTTTGATTTTGAGCCTTGGATGGCTGAAGAACTAATCCACAGAAGCGACTGGGAAGAATGGTATGAAGCTATGCTTGAAATACTTCCACTATGGGATGTAAACACAATACCAAGAGTTGCAGGATTTATTGCACAATGCGGACACGAATCAGGCGGTTTTAGGGTACTAAGTGAAAACTTAAACTATAGTGCTAAGGCACTCAACACAATCTTTCCAAAATATTTTAAACGTGCAGGAAGAGATGCAAATGAATATCATAGACAACCTGAAAAAATTGCGAACGTTATTTACGCAAACAGAATGGACAACGGTGATACCGACAGTGGTGATGGCTGGAGATTTAGAGGCGGCGGCATTCTGCAACTTACAGGCAGATACAACTATACCGAGTTCGCCGAAGATGTCGAAATGACACCAGAAGAAGCAGTAGACTATGTGCGTACTAAAAAAGGTGCGTTGGATAGTGCTTGCTGGTTCTGGGATGAAAACAACATCAACAAACACTGCGATGCTATGGACATACTAAAAATGACCAAACGTATCAACGGCGGCACTATTGGACTGGAAGATCGTAAAAAGCATTGGGCACACGCATTAGATGTGCTAGGTGGCGATATGGAAATTGAACCGGAAGAAGAAAAAGAGTTAAACACAAATCAAACAATACGTCAAGGTTCACGTGGTCCATTAGTACAAGAAGTACAAGAAATACTGGGCATTGCACCAGCTGATGGCATCTTTGGACCAGGCACTGCTAGACTTGTCAAAGAATGGCAATCGGCAAACGGATTAGTTGCCGATGGTATTGTAGGACCAAACACGCTGGGAAAGTTATTAGGGTAGGTGGTATTGGTATGGGCATGAAACTTGCAGGAGTAATGTTTTTAGTGATGTGTATTATGGGTGGCATAGGCTACTGGTATTACAATGACACACAGGAACGTATGGCCATACTACAAGAAAACAATGCTAAACTTGAAATAGCTGTAGAAACAAACGAAGCAGCATTAGAAAGTTTGCAAACAAGTTATGCAAGTGCCCAAGCAGAAAATACTAGACTGAATGATGCATATGCAAGTATACGCAGACAGAATCAAGCACTAGCAGACAAACTACAACAGATTGATTTAACAGCAGCAGCAATAGCAAATGCGGAAGGCATTGAACGTGCTGTAAACAGAGGCACAGAAAATGCAGGCAGATGCTTTGAACTGCTATCAGGGGCACAACTTACAGACAGAGAAAGGAATGCAGAAAATGACATCGCTTTTAACAAAGAGTGTCCTTGGCTTTACGATGATTATAAGTCTCGCGGCTTGCTCAACGAAACCACAGGTAATTGAAGTAAGTGCAAAACCGATTGAAAAACCTACACTAACTCTGCCTCCTGTTGACGAACTAAACATGCGCAAACTAGAGTGGATTGTTATCAATGAAGATAATGTTGATGCTGTAATAGCAAGACTTGCAGCAAGTGGAAAGTCGTTTGCTATATACGGATTAAGTGGTGACGGGTACGGAGACTTGGGATTAAACTTTAGTGACATTAGAGCATTAGTACAACAACAGCAAGCAATCATAGCAGCATACGAAGGTTATTATGAACAGGCTGAACAAGCAATGGATAATGCTGTTGTAAACGAATAAATACACACATAATAAGAGGGCTTTTATATGTGGGAAATGATACAAAACATGGCGGGAGATCGCACATGGATTTATACTAGTATAGCAGGCAGTATTTTGGGCGCCGTAGTACTAGCATATTTAAGTACAACAAGAATAGGATTATGGGGCTACGCTAAGTTTGACTTAGCTGTAGACTATCTTGTTGAGCGTTGGGGTCTTACATGGCTCGAACAACCAGAGGATGCATGGAGAAAAAAGTATCCTAAAATCACGGCAAAAATAGATGATCTAGAGAGCAGATTACAAAAATTGGAGGGTAACAATGCCACGAAGAAAACCGGAAGAACTAAAAAGTAAGTCAACACCAGCACCTGCGGCAAAAGTAGAACCAGTTAGTTCTGCGCCAGCAAAACCATCAGTTGCTGTAACTCCAGCACCTGTGGCTGCAACTCCAGTAGTTGCTTCTCAACCATCTGGATTTCATCCTGCAGATATAAACGGCGATGGGCATATTGACGAAGAAGAAAAACGAATGGAACTTGAGTTTAGACGCAAGGCATTAGAAGATGCAGATGCAATGCGTGATGCACAACGTAACATGGCATGGTTTGCATTGTTCGGTATGCTACTATACCCATTTGCTGTTGTACTAGCAGTATTTGCAGGATTAGACGAAGCTGCAAAAACACTAGGATCAATGGCTCCAACATATTTTGTTGCTGTTGCTGGTATTGTTGCTGCGTTTTTTGGCGCACAAGCATATACTAAGAAAAAATAATCACTACTAACCAACCTTAATAGTCTGTGCGATAAGTATTTGCATGGACTATTATAATATACTAGGTGTTAATAAACAAGCAACTCAGGATGAAATCAAAAAAGCATACCGCAAGTCTGCTATGGCTAATCATCCTGACCGCAATGGCGGTGATGATACACAGTTTAAACGCATTAATGAAGCATACGAAACATTAAAAGATCCTAGCAAAAGACAACAATACGATAATCCTCGGCCACAAGCAGACATTAATATGAATTCACAAAATATGAATGACATATTTGGTCAGTTCTTTAGACAAGCACAAAGGCCACGTAAAAATCAAGACGTTACAATAAATGTAAGAATTACCTTAAATGATGTAATGACAGGTAAAGATATTGTTGGAAGATACAGACTTGGCACAGGCAGAGAAGAGATTGCAACTATACGATTGCCACCAGGTATTGAAAGCGGAATAATAATGCGTTATCAAGGACTAGGTGATGATTCAATTCGTCAACTTCCAAGAGGCGATTTAAACGTACAAATAATCGTAGAAAATCATCCAGATTTTGTAAGAGATAGGTCGCATATTCGAACAAAGTGTAGTATAAATGTATTAGAACTAATATTAGGTACAAATGTTATAATAACCGATTTGGCAGGAAAAGATGTAAATGTAAAAATACCAGCTGGCACAAATCCTGGAACCATAATGAGTATTGCAGGACATGGGTTACCTGATATAAATGGCCGTAGAAACGGTAATATGTATTTAGAAATAAAAGGAACTACTCCCAAAATAGAAGATTGGGAAACACTAGACACAATAAGGAAAATAAATGATGGAACTACTACTGGCACCTGATGGTAGACTAGAAACAAAACTTGAAAGATTTGATTTTGAACAAATGCATCCTGCGCCTGTTGCAGTAGATATGATTGAACTAATGAACCAACACAGTGGATTAGGATTAAGTGCAAACCAAGTTGGGTTTCCTATGCAGATCTTTGTAATGAAGGCATTACTAAACAAAAAACACGGAGATCCTGTTATTGTAATGAATCCTATTATCAAAGGACTGAGTGAAGAAATCGAAGCAGGTGTTGAAGGATGTTTAAGTCATCCAGATTTAATATTAAAAATAAGACGGCCAGTTAGTGTAATGGTCGAATTTGATACCTTGACATCTGACCTAAAGGATGTTATACATATAGAAGCAAAGTACGACGATATCGATGCACGAATATTTCTACACGAATATGATCATTTGTATGGTATTCAGTTTATTGATAGAGTCAGCAAACTAAAACTAGACATGGCAGAAAAAAAGCGTCTAAAAAAAGGAAAAAAAGTTAATGGTTGAACCATCAAAAGAGTTACAGGCAGTGTTTGATAAAGCAGTTAACGATGCTAAGAAACTTCAGCACGAATATATTACATTAGAACATTTACTATTTGCTATGCTCTGCGAAGAAACATTCGGAACCTTGATATCAGGTTATGGTGCAGACGCTGAACATATGCGTAAAGAACTAGAAAACTATTTAAAAACACATCTAAATGATATTAAGATTGAAGAAAAGAAATATAAACCAAAGAAAACTACCACAGTAGAACGTGTTTTAAATCGTGCATTTACACAAGTACTTTTCCAAGGCAGAAACGATATTACTATTGCCGATGTGTTTATTAGTATCTTAACTGAAAAGAAAAGTTGGGCATACTTTATTACAAAAAAAGTTGGCATTGACAAAGAAAAGTTTCAGAACTATATTAGTGCAGAAACAGAAATATATGATAACCAAGACGAAAACGAAAACAAAGGCATTGCTAACAAAGCACTACGAGATTTTACTACAGATCTAAATCAACAAGTTAGTATGAATAAGATTGATCCAGTGATTGGTAGAGATGAAGAAATTGAACAAGTTGCTCTTGCATTAGGACGCCGTACAAAATCAAATGTTCTTATTGTTGGTGATCCAGGTGTTGGTAAAACTGCTATTGCAGAAGGTCTTGCTTATCAGATTGTTAACGGAAATGTACCAGAGTTTCTAAAAGAATACCGAGTGTTTAGTTTAGACATTGGCGCTATGCTTGCTGGATCAAAATATCGCGGCGACTTTGAAGAACGTTTTAAAATGGTGCTTGCAGGGTTAAAAGGCAAAGGCAAAACTATTATGTTTATTGACGAAGCACACATGATTAGTGGTGCGGGCGCAGGCGGCAGTGGTGGATCGAATGATTTGGCTAATATGTTAAAACCTGCACTTGCAAAAGGAAACATCAATGTTGTTGCTTCAACTACTTGGGAAGAATATCGCAAGTTCTTTGAAAAGGATCGGGCTCTTATGCGCCGATTCCAGAGAGTAAGTGTTGACGAACCGGATAGAGAAACTACACTAAAAATCCTTGAAGGTATTAAAACATACTACGAAGAGTTTCATAGTGTTAATATTCAACAGGAGGCACTTGAAGCAGCAGTTGATTTAAGTATGAAATATCAAAACGATAAAAAACTTCCTGACAAAGCTATTGATTTGATTGACGTAGCATGTGCAAGATTTAAAGTACGTGATATTACTGAAGACAAAGTTGTAACCAAAGATAGTGTTCAGTTTGAACTTGCAAAAATGATTAAACTTCCTGAAGAACAAATAAAAGAGCGTGAAAGTGAAAATCTTGCACACTTGGAAGATAACTTGAAAAAGGTAGTGTACGGACAAGACAAAGCAATCGACGATATTGTTGACAAAATACTTGTAAGTCAAGCAGGACTTAAAAGTGACAACAAACCAGTAGGATCTTTTGTGTTTATGGGTCCAACAGGTGTAGGTAAAACTGAACTTGCCAAACAACTTAGCAACCAACTCGGTGTAAAACTTGTACGTTTTGATATGAGTGAATATCAAGAAAAACATAGTATTAGTAAACTAATCGGATCACCTCCAGGATATGTTGGATACGAAGACAATGCCGGCGGTTTATTGATTGATAAGATTCAAGAGAATCCTAACTGTGTGTTGCTATTGGACGAGATTGAAAAAGCACATCCAGATGTAAGTAGCGTACTACTACAGATTATGGACAATGGCAAGATTACAGGATCTAATGGTAAAGAAGCAGATGCACGTAACTGTACACTGATTCTTACTACCAACTTGGGTGCGCAAGAGGCAGAAAAGAATACTATTGGATTTAGTGATAGTATGGAAAAAGATTATGACGATGTCGATCTTAAAAAGTTCTTTACTCCAGAGTTTAGAAATAGACTAGATGGTGTTATTACGTTTGGCAAACTCAGCAAAGAAGTCATGCTGAAGATTGTTGGCAAGTTTCTTGTTGAACTTAAAACACAAGTACAGAAAAAAGATATTGCTATTAACATCACAGATGATGCTCTTGATTATCTTGTAGACAAAGGATTTGATCCTAAGATGGGTGCTCGTCCGTTACAACGTGTTATTGACAACGAAATCAAACGTCCACTTAGTCGTCAAATGTTGTTTGGCGATCTAAAAGCTGGTGGCAGTGTTACTATTGATTATCGAGAGAAAGAGATTAAACTCGATTGTGAAATAGAATATGAGACTGTATGAAACTAAAAAACTACACTATGGCAAATACTTTTATAAACTTGCCATAGTGAACTGTTGTGCAAGATATTTTAGAACAGAGTTTCAAACAGACGGAAGTTTGAAATATGCTAGACGCAAACTTGATGAAGTTAACAAACATTATGTTCCGGCAACTCATGATCGGAACATTGAAGTACCATTAGCAACAAGCTATAACGATATTATTCCTGTTGAGCATTTTTGGGATGCTATTGATATTTACAGACATTTACTCAAACACACTGATTATAAAATAAGATGCGAACATAATCAATTAATGATTTACAGTAACAATAGAAAAATGTTAGTAGATTTAGGAAACAAACTTAGACAAAAATACACTGTTTTTTGGGAGCCAAATCCTGAAACTATACAAGCACTGAGTTCTGAAAAAAATGCTATCATAGTAAACAAACCTCCGCAGTATGAATATAAAGTTACTCTTGGAAATAAAAAAGGTGTTGCAGCACTTGCCGAGTGGATAGAACGTAATCCAAAACTTGCATCAATGGGTATAAGAGCTAAAGAAGGTTGTAGAAATGAAGATTATGTGTATGGATATTATTTTCATGTTAGAGATCTCAAAACGCTGTTGATAATACAAATGATAGCTGGTGATAATATACGCCGCATAGATAAATTTGTTTATATCAAACAATAGATAAATACAATATGGCGAGTTCAAGTGAAATAATTTTATCAAATCAAGTTCATCCAGGAGACAGTACAACTGAAACTGTTACCGGCGACGACTTCAAAGGGGATGGTTACTACGGACGTAGTGACGGGTTCCATACTGTTCAATATAGTCTCGATGGCTTTATTGGTACATTGGTTATACAAGCAACATTAGCAGTAGAACCAACTAGTAGTGATTGGTTTACATTAACCGAAACAACACATACTAGTGCAAATGACAGTAGTAACAACGCAGATGGCGGATTTTTATACAACTTCACAGGAAATTATGTCTGGGTACGTGCATATATCAGTAACTGGACTGATGGAACAATATCAAATATATTATTAAATCATTAAGGTAGAGACATGAAACATTTTATTAGTATAATAATAGACAACGATGGAATAAATGAAAGCAGAGATTTCGTCTTAGACACTGTCTTAAATACAGCTAACATTGGGCTATTAGAAAATACTATGGAATATGAAATATACGAAAGTGAAAATAACACACAAGTATTAAGTATTCCTATTGCACGTGAACTAAACGAAAAACAACAAGCATATCTTGCAAAAAAACTTGCCAATAAACTATTTGACAAAGGTTATAATAACTTTGATATTGAGTTTAGTCTTAGTGAATCAAGCCTTAATGAAGCAGATCCACAAGCTGTAGCAGCAGTAGCTAGAACAGATGACAGAGGACGCAGTAGAATAGGCACAGATGCCGGTGACGGATTAGTATGGATTGTAGGCAATACTAATGCTCTTGTAAGAGTTAGTCCAAATGATCCAAGAGTAGCAGCTCAAAGAGCTGCTATATCTCAACCGCAAGCAGCAGCAGCACCAGCAGCAGCAGCACCAGCAGCAGCACCAGCAGCAGCAGCAGGTAATGGTACTTTACGCAAAGGCAGTAGAGGCCCAGCAGTTAGAAAGCTACAACTAGATTTAGGTGTTCAGCCTGCAGACGGCGTATTTGGGCCAGCAACTGAAGCAGCCGTTAAAGATTTTCAACAGCGTATGATGCCAGGTGAAGCAGCAGACGGTATTGTAGGACCAAAAACTAATACAGCTATACAACAATCGGCAGCAATAGATACAGGTGATAATCCAGAGATTGAAAAGTCTGATCCTCGCTCTCAGTTTGCTGCACTAAGTGGATTTGCTACTAGTAGAAGAGGCGGCATTGCCAATAATCCATCGCAAGTAGATGCTATCAAAGAACTACAAGCTGAGTTAAAACGTAGAGGATTGCTTGATGGCGAAGTTGACGGCAAATATGGTCCTCAAACAAGAGCAGCAGTAAGAGCATTCCAAGAACAAAATGATTTGTATGTAGATGGAGACGCAGGCCCAAGAACTATTCAAAAGTTGATGCAGCGTGAAGACCCTAACATCACAATGACGCCGTTAGATGAGCCACAAGATCAAGCTGCTGCTGATGGCAGAATAAGTGGAGCAGATCAAATAGACGTTGACAATGATCAAGAAGTAGATCAAGATGCAAACTTAGGAACAGGACCTGAACGTATTCAAGGTGCATTACCTCAAAATATAACAGATCAATATAATCAAGCAACAGCAGATAAAGATTATATTGCAGTGCTAAGACTCGTTGATCAATACCAAGTTCTTTATAATAGATTTGCTGAGATAGAAAACCCAGAAGGCGAAGGGACGCTGTATGATTGGCTTACAGCAAAAGCAGCAGATGACAGTTCTGATTTTCCTGGAGCAGAAGAACCAGCAGTTGCTAATCAACAACAAGCACCGGCAGGAGTTGCTGTAGGTGATGTTGCAACACAAGAACAATCAGATACACTAAAAGCAATAAATCCAACAAACTATCCTATGACCGGCGAAAAACTTAATCAAGCAGATGTAGATGCACTCAATGATACAGATGACCTTGCCTCAGATACAATAGCTGCATTAGATGCAAACCCAACGCAACAAGGCGAACTTAGTGCAACAGACCAAGCACAAACTGGAACAGCAGCAAATGATCAACAACAAGATGCAGCAGGATCAGTAGTAGATTGGGAAGAACTTGATACAAACGCAGCACCTGAAGGTTATACACTGTTTATTAAACGACAAGAAACACCTGTATTTACATATGGTTTAGAAGGTGGTGAACCAGTTGACACAGAATACGCTACTCAGCGAGAAGCAATAGCAGCAGCAGCAAATGATCAACAGGCAGCAGAGGCTCCAGAACTTGAAATATTTGATAATCAGCCTAGAGGTTATGGTATGGATCAAGGCAAAGTAATAGTAAGACGTGGTGAGAGATATTTTGAGGTTGATGTTAGTAGAACAAGAAACTTTAATGGTCAGTCAAGATATCGTGGAAGCTCTTTACCAGGATATGAATATGACGCTGATAATCCACAAGCACCTAGCAGAACAAATGCAGACGCTGTATATTTTGATCCGGCAACCTTTGATGATGTTACAACAGACGGAAACACTGTAGAACCAAGACCAACTGCCAGCGGCGTACAAGGCGACTATGCTAGAAATGATTGGGATCAAAAATACGGCGGAACACACAACGCAGACGGAACTCGTAAAGAAGCAAACGAAAGTGTTGAACCAATGCCCAAAGGTGCATTTATGGTTGAGGATCGTGCTATATGGCGTTCGCTGTATGAAAGCACACACTACACAAACGGCAAGCCTCGTCCACGTACATTTATTACAGAAAGCAAACGTGCTATTCCAGAAATAACATTTGAAGATGATGACAAGTTCTTTGAAAACTACGGTGTTATGTGGTTCAATGAAGACGATGTTATAGACGAAGCAGAGTATCAAGGACGTAAAGTTAAACTTGGCAAGCCTATGGCTGGCGATGTTAAAAAGTTTAAAGTATATGTTAAGAATCCAAAGGGCAATGTAGTCAAAGTTAACTTTGGACAAAAAGGTGCTAAAATCAAAAAGAACAATCCAGAACGTAGACGCAGTTTCCGTGCAAGACACAACTGCGATAATCCTGGACCTAGACATAAAGCAAGATATTGGAGTTGCAGAAAATGGTAAAATCAGAAGCACAGTTAATAAGAGAGTTAGGCGATCGTCTTTCAAAAATTAATCCGGTCGATGAAAGTGCAGAAGATAATACTCCTGCAAGACCTTTTTATGTAAAAGTAGAAAAATCTAAAGAGAAGTAATATGAAAATAAACGAATTTCACGATATGGATATACCAGATGAGATTGTTCCAAAGCCTGACTATGATGTAGCAGCAGACTTACTAATCTTTATGCGTAACGATCCTATGTTTTATAGAAAAACATTTTTCCCAGCGGTAGAAACATACAAAGAAAATGACAAGGATACTTCGCCTATTGAAAATATGATCAAGGGCGGACTAGGACAGTATTGTCAAAAGTTTAATATTCTTAACCCAACAGACGAACTAATGGGCGAAGGTGATATACAAGAACTTGCATTAAAAATAATACAAGATGAAATGGAAGACATTTCTGAAGGTAGAAGTCCTCATAAAAAAGGTACTAAAGCATACAAAAAGCACATGGCAGCGATCCACGCTAACGGAGGCTAACATGGACATCAAAGACTTACAGCACCTAGCAGGAATACGCAATAAGTTTACCGGGTACACACCTTATGTTCCTGAAAACATGAGTATCACAGGTACTGAAAAAGCTAAGATACAACGCAAGAAAAAAATACAACCTGGCACTGAAGAATGGTTTAAACTATGGTTTAGTCAGCCGCATCTAACAGGCGAAAAACCAACATGAGAATGCAAGAAATAACCGAAGGACGCCTTTGGGCACAAACAAACGATTATTTAAATATGGAGCCGCCTCCGGCTGTATATGCCAAGTATGCTGTGTCGCATTCGCAGTTTCCAGAACTTAAAGTTATTAAAGGAAATATACAGGCGCTTGTTGATAACAAACAAGATTTGGCACAACTTCAACAGTGGCTCAACAGTAATGGGTATGATGCAGGAGCAGTAGACGGAACATGGGGTCCACAGACTCGTGCTGCATTGCAAGCGTTTAATCAACATTTTGTAAATTCATATAATCGTGCTAAACAACAAAGAGATTTAGCTAGATTCTTTAGAGTAGTTGATGCTGTTATGTTTGTTGCTAATCCGGCTGCTTTTGTTACAAATAAAGTTCGTGGAGCAGCAACAGATGCAGTAGCAGGTACAGTACAAAACGCATTTCAAGGAAAAACCAGTTGAAGATTGAACACTTAGATGAAGGCGTAGGACGTATTATAAAAGGTGTAAACACTACGCCCGATGTCGGAGTGAATCAAACCAGTATAGAAGCAGGTAAGTTTGGAAACAAAGTAGACAAAGATGGACGTCCTCCTACACTTAGTAGTGCAGTTAAAGGTAAAAGTACAAATGTACTGTTTAACTTAGGACTTACCGAAGGTATAAAGTTGCGTTTAGAACGTGATAAGAATATTGATGTATTGCATATTATGGACACCAATGACAAGCAACGTATTGAAGTGCGTGGTAAAAAAGGTTACGAAAGCGGCGGCTATGATTCAAAGGATAAACTACACCAAGTATTAGACCGTGTGGGCAAAGCTGCTAATATAAGTGAACTTATGAACGGTGAAGTAGTAAGTATCAATCCTAACCATCCACAAGGCACAAGAGCAATACGCACTGCTAGAGATGTGCTACAAACTGAAAGTGCTCGCAGCATAATGGAACAGGCCATTATAGAAGGTGGACATAGTTTAGACGACTTAGACAAGCCTACACCAACTATAGCAGAGCTTGTTAAAATGCACGGTGTACCTGCTAAACAAATACTAAAACAACTTGAAATGGGCATCGAAGCAGAATATGAACACACTAGTGATTTTGAAGTTGCTAAAGAAATAGCATTAGATCACATTGCCGAAGATCCGAGTTATTATGACAAACTAAAATTTATAGAAAACTTTGCTGATGGTAAGAAAAAAGAAACTATAGAAGAAACTATTCGCAAGCAAGGTGACAAATATGTTATCTATAGCAAAGATGGTAAAAAGAAACTTGGCACATACAGCAGTCGCAAGGCTGCTGAAAAACGTTTAGGACAAATAGAGTATTTTAAACATGCTGGTAAGTGAGATTACAGAAAACTTTGCTGACGGTAAAGTAAAAGGCAAAAGCAGACCAGGACGAGTAAAGAAGTCTGGTGCTAGTTGCAATGGTAGTGTTACAGCACTACGCAAACGTGCTAAAAATGCAAGTGGTGAAAAGGCTAAAATGTATCACTGGTGCGCTAATATGAAAAGTGGTAAAAAGAAATGACACAAGAAGAACTAGCACACTACATAGCAAAGTATAAAGAACATGAAGTGCAAAGAGCTAGTACTAACGAACGCAATGCGTATTGGAGAGAATACAATGAAAATAAATGAACTATTAGAAACAACTAGTGCAGGAAGCGTAGCAGCAGTAGCAGCACCAATCGGTGGTATGCAATCTCGTCAACCTAAAAACCCAGATGGTACTGCTAAAAATGCATTAGACAGTGATACATTAATGGCTGGAAAGAAAAAGAAGACTAAGAGTAAAAAGGCATAAATACTTAAACTACTAGTATGGAGCCAATCAATGACTAAAAAAACAAATGAAGGTCTTGCAGACTTAGCTGATGTAGCTGAGCGCGACCACGAAGTACAAATGGCACGAAGCGATTTGTACAAACTTGCAAAATATTCTATCAAACTACACGAGATGCTAAAAAATGTAAGTGAAGCAGAAGGTATAGAAGGATGGCAGCAAGCTAAGATTACCAAAGCAGCAGATTATATTTCAAGTGTATATCACGCATTGGATTATGACACAAAGTTTGAAAGTGTAAATGTAGCAGAAGATGCAAAGCCAAAAACAATAAAACGTACATTATCTGATTCTCAAGTTAAATCTTACAAAGGCAGTTTATCTGAAAAACTTTCAACTATAACAGGGAGATAATCATGAGAATACGTGAGCTATTTGAATCAGCAACTCTATGCAACGAATGCGGAAATCCTAGTTGGAAAACACTCGAGTCAGATGATCTTGATGAAGGTAAAAAGAAAAAGAAATCAACCAAGAAAAAAGGCAGCCACGGTAAAGTGTGCTGGAAGGGCTATCGCAGAGGTAAAGGTGATAGTTGTCATAAAGTAAAAGGGGACGGTTAATGGACTTTAATGCACTACAACACAAACTATTTGCAATGGATCCAGTTGATCCTAAAGAAGATATAGCAAGAATGAAAGCACAAGCTGCCGCTCCAGCAGTTGAAAGCAATAGCATTGACTATATTAACGAGAGTGCTATAGTTCCTGAAGGTTCCTTAAAAATGGATCGTGATTATAGTGTAACAGATTTTGCTGCACTAGCAGGTGTTACTATAACTGAATCACAAAGAACTGGCAGTGCTGGACAAGCAAAAGCCAATGCACCGATGCCGGCGGCAAAACCAGGGCGTACTACACATCCATTAAAAGATAAACTAGTAGGTGAATGCGCTGATGATACAGTTCGCATAGAAAAACTTGAAGATAAAATTAAATCACTAGAAGCTATTGTTATAAAACTAGCTGCAAAAGCAGGATTAGTTGAACGTGAACTTAGTAACGACGAAGAAAAAGAAAAAGAACGTCTTGTTAAGGGCATGAAGAAAAACAAAAGCGATTTCAAAGATCGTTACGGAGATGATGCAGAAGCAGTTATGTATGCTACTGCTACAAAACGTGCAAAACAAACCGCAAGTGTGGATTATTCAGATGATATTAAAACAAGATTGTATGATGCGTTAAATAAGAAAATGGGTGTATAATGAAACTAAACGAGTTTATCGTTGAAAATGTTTTAAAACAATTTAGGACAGCAGCAGGTCCAGGACTTTCAATGAATAATCCCGGTAATCCCGATGGCAGTCATGTTGTAGAAATCAAACGAGCTTTAAAGAAGCATACTCTTGTAACAGGAAAAACACAAAATGGCAGTTTTCAAACTGCTGGGCCTGCATGGTCAGGTGATGAGTCAGGAACTTGGGATCAAACATTAGACGATGCTATTAAAACTTGGAAAAATAGTATCAACATACAAGTTAATAATCCAAACGAACTAAACACTGCTTTAGGAGAACTACGAGAAAAAGATATTCGCTATCTTATTAGTACTAGTCTTTTTCCAGCTGGAAGCGGATCTATGGCAGGATTGCTACAAATAGGCAACAGTGGCACAACTCCTGGAAATCAAAATACTACTGCTACCTGGGAAGGACAAGAAGTTGATGTAAATCATGTTATTGATACTCCAGTTGGACAAGTAACTGATACAGCACAAATGATTGCTGCTATTGGCTTTAGTGGCTGGTATTTTATTCTACAAGAACTACTTAACAAACGTGAAGAAAACACACAAGGAATACAACAAAGTCGAAACGCAAGACTAGCCGAACTCAATAGAATGATGGTAACCATCTATGAAAGACAAAATGAGCTTGGATCTAGATGGCTAGAGGAAGTATGGAAAAGAGGAGTTGTCCTTAAAATAAGTGACGGACTGACTGCTACTCTTGCAAATGGCGAGGAAATGGAGTTTTCACCGCCAAACTGGCGCAATGGGTCAATGCGTGAAGAAGCACAACAACTTTACGAATATTTTAGACAACTTGCAACAGGATTAATAGCCAAGTTTAAACAACAAGACTCCGAAGCTGATGCAGCAAGAAATGCTCCAGATGTAGTTGATACACCTACATTAGATGCAACTACTACAACAGCATGGGTTACTGCAATGAATCAGGCATTCGAAAATAGTATTGGTGCAGGTATTATACCAGGGGGTCGAGGATTTGGATATGATCGTGAAAAGATCAGCGATCTAATGAATCAACTAAACACAGCAGGAGATTGGGACCAAGTTGAGGAAGCATACGATGCACAGTTTGAAGATCTATCAACACAGCTAGTTGATGAACTTAGCGAAGCTGATTATCAAGCCCTAGTTATAAGACGACTTACTGCATTAAGAAGAATAAATCCAAAACTGTTGTATGCATCTATTGTTTGGGGACAAGACACTGATAGCATGGATGTTAGTATTGATGATGACACCTATACTGTTGTTAAACAGTTAGATAGTAATGGGTTTCCTGTGGTCAACAAAGGCAGACGTGAAGTTAACGATGTATTAGTTATTGATGATGCATTGAAGGCAGCGATTGAACTATCTGGTGGAACTGTTCCTGATCTAAACATTGAAGCTAATGAAGAACACCGTGCAATGGGCGGCGCTATTATTGTAACAGTAATAAACGATCGTGTTCCAGAAATGACAGCGTTTTATACAATGCAAGATCCGTTTAGTGAATCACAGTTTAAATCATTAGGTCCGAGACGGTTGCTAGGTATAAGTGAAGGTGCTGCGGTGCTTGTAGCAAATGGTTCAAGTGAAGAATCTGTTGCACAATGGATACACGGACAAGTTATAGACGATAGACTTTGGCTTATTGGCGATGAATCTCAAGATATCGAAGGTGCTGCTAATGTTCATTTTGATAGTAGGTATAGAGACGAAAGTGAACAATCAGACGGATTCGAAAGCGATGATGATGATGTTGAAAATACAGAACTCGAAACTGATCTTATAAACAGATTATTCAGTCCTGATGCACGAAATGCTGCATTGGCAGAACTTGGACAAATATCTCCAGACACAGAACTACAAAGAGTATATGACAGAGTTTATCGCGGATATCAAAGTACACACGGCAAATGGCTAGACGAAGATATTACACAAGTAAGCGAATTAGAAAACTATGTAGAAGGTGATCAAAACAATATTCCAGATGGCTTTAAATCTATCATGGGTAAAATAGGCATTCCATATGCTGCACCAACACTGATGGCCCAAATATTTAAAGAAAGTATGGAACCTGGATGGTTTGGTTGGGGAACTGATGATAATCTATTAGGTGCGTTGATTGCACAAATAAGAAATAGAGAAGATTATTTACAAGTAAATGAAAGATACAAAGCAAAATACGGTAGCGACTTAATCGACGATGTTGATGCAGAGGATAGTAGTTGGAAACTCAACAATGATGGTGAATTTGTTGAAGCACTTAAACTTGCTATTGGAGAAGATGTTGATATTACACGAGAAGGTATAAGCACGCCTGCTATGAGAGCATTTTCTACAATGCGTAACGAACCTACAGAAAATAATATTGCAGCCTTTAGAGCAAAGATTAGTAAATCTAACTTTGATAGTGTTGGCGCAGTAATGTATATACTAGATGAAATCAATAATATTGTATTAGCAACTCCAGGTGCATCACCGGAACAACAAGAAGAGTTTTTACAAATCATTGCAGATTTTGAAGAAACATTTGAAGGTGAAAGAGCTGAGCGTAGAGGATATAGTGCGCCAAAGTTTGAAGATATAATTGCTGACTGGAAACTAAACAACAGCGATCAATGGTTTCAATAATAGTGGACGAGTACGATTTAGACGAGCACGAACTTTATCTAAAATATCCACAACATCACAAATGGTGGAATAAACTTTATCTAGCAGAAACCATGGGCTATAGTTGTGGTCCAGGGGGTGTAAGAATACCCAGCACAGGCGAATATGTAATACGTCCTATATACAATCTTATAGGCATGGGTGTGTGTACAACTATAAAAGTATTAAAACAAGGTGATTGTACCAGCACACCTCCGGGTTACTTTTGGTGCGAATACTTAGAAGGCAATCATTACAGTGCTACATACGAAAATATCAACGGTACATGGAAACCTTTACACTGCTGGCAAGGATTTAACCGGAAATCAAATGTTGTAAAGTTTAATAAATGGATACGCAGTGATTATACACCAACCATTCCCAAAGCTATTGCTAATATAAATAATGTAAAGTATATCAACATTGAATACAAAGGCGACAATCCTATTGAGTTGCATTTTCGTCCTAGTGGCAATCCAGATGGTACATCGATTAGTAAGTGGAATGAATATATTCCTATATGGCATGATACTACACAGTTTGAAAAAGACAAACTAGTTGACCAAGGATACACTTGGATAGATAATCCGTATGATAACTGGATGGAAGACATGGAGCCGTATTTGAACGAAAGGCGGCTCGGGTACTATGTACGGTAGAATTGATTTATCCAAAGTAAAATACAAACTAGATCCTGACATTTTTTTGCACAAACCTAGTTGGAAAGAAGCAGCACACGTATACAATGTCTATTGTAAATACAAAAACTTTGATAGTGTGTTTCCATTGTATAGTGATGATATTTTACAGAATGATTTTCATTGTTTGTATATAGACAATAAACTTGTAGCATGGGAACAAACAAGAACATATACAAATGACAAAGTTGCATTTAGTGATCAGTTTGCATGGGATTACAGCAATCCAGAAGATAGAGTTGGTTGGAGATTTAGCTACCACGTTCCGGCTTATTACAAGTCACAAGGTTATAAGTATCTATACTTAGGAGATCACCACGACTATAAAAGTCGTATTCAAGGATACGAAATATTAGGTCCAATAAAAACACTTGACAACAAAACATAACTACTGTATATTAAACTTAATAAAAAGGAGTATTGCATGAGCGATAGAGTATATGGACAAGAAGAAAAAGCCAAGCTAGAACGTCTAGTTAAAGAAGGTGTAACTGTACTACAGGAAATCGAAGATCTGCAAGGCGGATTAAAAGAAACTGTAAAAGCAGTTGCCGAAGAACTAAATGTTAAACCAAGTCTTATTAACAAAGCCATCAAAGTTGCACAAAAACGTGACTGGAGTCGAGTTGCAGACGAATATGAAGATCTTGAAACTATTGTTGCTACAGTAGGATACGATACGGAGTGAATGAAAAGAAATATAGTATAGTGAATAATAAGGAGACTCCATGCCATACGTAGACGCATTTTTTGACAGAGATTCGGATATTATTCGAGTAGTTGAACGCAAGGACGGAAAAAGACATTTCCATGAATATCAATCAAAGTACACATTTTATTGTGAAGATCCGCGTGGTAAGTACAAAAGCATCTACGGCGACCAACTAAGTCGGATTGTATGCAAAAACACAAAAGACTTTAGAAAAGAACTTGCTATCAACCGTGGCAAAAACTTGTTTGAAAGTGACATTAATCCAATCTTTCAGTGTTTGAGTGAAAACTATCTTAATCAAGATGCACCAAAGTTGAATGTAGCGTTTTGGGACATCGAAACCGACTTTGATCCAGAGCGTGGATTTGCTCCAGTCGAAGATCCGTTTATGCCGATCACTGCTATCACTGTGTGCTTACAGTGGTTAGATAGTGCGCTAATAACTGTTGCTATGCCTCCCAAAGGCATGCCACTTGAAGAAGCAACAGCAATGTGCAAAAAACGCTGGGGTGATAATACTTGTATACTTTTTCCCAACAGCGAAGCAGGCGAAGGACAAATGCTTAGTATGTTCTTGGACTTGATTGAAGATGCTGATATCCACAGCGGATGGAACAGTGAAGGATACGATGTTCCATACACAGTTAACCGTATTAAACGTGTACTAAGCAGTGATGATACACGTAGATTCTGCTTATGGGGACAAAAGCCCAAGCGTAGAGAATATGAAAAGTTTGGTAAGACAAGTGAGACATATGATACTATCGGAAGAGTACATATGGACTATCTCAACTTGTATCGCAAGTATACATACGAAGAACGTCATACATATCGACTGGATGCCATCGGCGAACTGGAAGTAGGAGAGAACAAAACTGTATATGAAGGTACACTTGATCAGCTGTACAACAATGACTTTGAAACTTTTATTGAATACAACAGACAAGACGTTGCACTGTTAGACAAACTAGACAAGAAACTAAAATTTATCGATCTTGCAAATGTACTAGCACACGAAAATACTGTGTTACTACAAACCACAATGGGTGCTGTTGCACTTACTGAGCAGGCTATTGTTAACGAGTCGCATAGACGTGGTATGCAAGTGCCGAATAGAAAACAACACGAAGGAAACACAGCAGCAGCAGGCGCATATGTTGCATTTCCTAAAAAAGGTGTGCATGAATGGGTTGGATCAATGGACTTAAACAGCCTGTATCCAAGTGTTATTCGTGCATTAAATATGGGCCCCGAAACTGTAGTTGGTCAAATACGTTTGGATATTAGTGACGAGCGTATTCACAATGATACAACGCTAAAAAAGAAGAGCTTTGCAGGCAGCTGGGAAGGACGTTTTGCAACTGAAGAATATGAAGCAGTTATGGAACAAAAACGTGATGTAATGCTTACATTAGATTTAGAAAACGGGCAGGAAGAAGTGCTGAGTGCAGCAGAAGTTTGGAAGTTGATTTATGATAGTCATCAGCCATGGATGCTTAGTTCAAATGGTACAATCTTTACAAACGAGTTTGAAGGTGTTATTCCAGGACTACTAAAACGTTGGTACAGCGAACGTAAAGATCTACAAAAGAATCTTAAAAAAGCAAAAGATGCTAAGAACGAAGTAGAGATTGAATACTGGGATAAACGTCAGTTGGTTAAGAAGATTAACTTGAACAGTTTGTATGGTGCTATTCTCAATCCAGGTTGTAGATTCTTTGACAAGCGTATTGGACAGAGTACAACGCTAACAGGTAGAACTATTGTTAAACATATGAGTGCAGAGGTTAATAAGATTATTACTGGTGAGTATGATCATGTTGGTAAAGCTGTTATCTATGGCGATACTGACTCTGTGTATTTTAGTGCATATCCTGTACTAAAAGATGACATTGCAGCGGGAAAGATTCCGTGGACCAAAGATAATGTAATAAAACTTTATGACCAAGTGTGCGAGCAGGCAAACGAAACATTTCCAGAAATGATGCTAAAAGCATTTCATTGTCCAAAGAGTCGTAGCGATGTTATTGCAGCAGGTAGAGAGATTGTTGCTGAAACTGGGCTGTTTATCACTAAGAAACGCTATGCAGCACTAGTGTACGACATTGAAGGATTTAGAACAGATGAAGATGGAAAACTAGGCAAAGTCAAAGCAATGGGCCTGGACTTGAAGCGTAGTGATACGCCGGTGTTTATGCAGGATTTCTTAAAAGAGTTGCTTGATATGGTACTACAGAAAAAACCTGAAGCAGAACTACTTGAAGCTATTAGTCAGTTTAGACGTGATTTCAAAGAACGTCCAGGGTTTGAAAAAGGTAGTCCAAAACGTGCAAACAAGATTGGACACTATCAGCGTCTTGAAGAGAAGCAAGGCAAAGCAAACATGCCCGGACACGTAAGAGCAAGTATCAACTGGAATACACTAAAGCGTATGAACGGTGACAAATACTCACAAGAAATCGTCGACGGTATGAAGGTTATTGTTTGTAAACTAAAACAAAATCCACTAGGATATACAAGTGTTGCATATCCAACAGATGAACTACGTATTCCGGATTGGTTCAAAGAACTGCCATTTGATGGCGATGCTATGGAAGAAGTTATTATTGACAACAAACTAGACAACTTGATTGGTGTGCTGGACTATGACTTAGAAAGTACAAAACAAAAAACTACATTTAATAACTTATTTGATTGGAGTTAATATGAAAGTAGGTATTACATTTAGTGCATTTGATTTACTTCATGCCGGACACATCGGCATGTTACGTGAAGCAAGAGCAAACTGCGATTATCTTATTGTAGGGTTGCAAACAGATCCTACAATCGATCGGGCCGATACCAAAAACAAACCAGTGCAAACTCTAGTTGAACGCTATGCGCAACTTAATGCACTCAAGTTTATTGACGAGATTGTGCCATACGAAACTGAGCAGGACTTAATGGATATACTAGAGCTGTTTCAAATTGATGTAAGGTTCTTAGGCGAAGAATACAAAGAAGACGAGTTTAGTGGCAAAGATATATGTCGCAAGCGAGGTATTCAACTGCATTTTAACAAGCGTGATCACAGATTCAGCACAAGTGATTTACGCAAACGAGTTGCTGAAAGAGAGAACAAATGATTAAAGCATTTTGGACTGGGTTCAAACAAGGGTTTAAGCAAGGGTTTAAGCAGTTTTTTTGGATAGGTATAGCACTTGGTGTCGGAACATCACTAGGTAGTTGGAGTCATCCTTATGAACAGTGTAAGCGTATGTACGACACGCCTGAAGATATTTCAGAGTGTGTTTGGATTAAGGAGGCTGAATAATGAGTGAAGCAGCCGCAGCAATTGTGTTAGCGTTTAATGTAGGTGTTATGCTGGGCATTGGAGTAGCAACAGCAGAATGGAGCCTCATTTTTGGTGCTGCTGTATTACTGTTTGTAACTGTATGTTATTATCATAATTTTGTAAAACCCAAGGAGAATCCGTGATGAGCAAATATACAAAAGCATTAACCGCCGAACAGTTGATACAATATATTGCTATTGATCGTCCTGAAATGTCACATGATAAAGTTAAGTGGCAGAGAGATCATTATATTAAAATCTGTCTTGAATGGTTAGAGGAGAATGTCAATGTGGACACTGTGGATCGTAAGTAGCGTTATTGGTAGCGCAGAACCTAAATACACTCGATATGAAACTTTTGAAACTCAAAAAGAGTGCTTATTAGAACGAGCAGTACTTACTTCAACCTTTACACAAGGCGAAAGAGCATTTTGCGAAGGAACAAATGAATAAATTTATATTTGATGTGGACGGAACACTAACTCCGAGTAGGCAAAAGATTGATCCAACTTTTGAAAAGTTTTTTGAATTGTTTTGTCGAGACAACGAAGTTTACCTTGTTACTGGCAGTGACTATCCTAAGACATTGGAGCAACTAGGTGAACGTATTGTAAACCAAGTAAAAGCTGTTTACAACTGTAGCGGCAATGATGTATGGCAGCATGGCAAAAACATCAAACGCAACAACTGGACACTTCCAGACGAGTGTCGTAAGTTTTTAGCAGGATGGATTGAAGGTAGCGTGTTTCCAATCCGCACAGGCAATCACATTGAAGAACGACCAGGAACTGTAAACTTCTCGATTGTAGGACGTAACGCTACTCAAGAACAACGTAAATTGTATGTAGAGTGGGATTTAGAACATCGTGAAAGAGAAAGCATTGCGTTGCAATTCAACATGATATACAAAGATCTTACTGCTACAGTAGGCGGAGATACCGGTATTGACATCTATCCTACAGGATATGACAAAGGTCAAATTATCAAAGATTTTAATCTAAGAAAAGATAAACTTTATTTCTTTGGTGATAAAACATTGCCCGGCGGCAACGATGAACCGCTGGCAAAATTAATCAATCACACTTATCAAGTTAGAAACTGGCGAGACACTCACGAAAGACTTGGTTATTTTCAGGAGGCAAGGTTAGCAGGATGATTATTGCAGGATACGGTTTTGTAGGCAAGGCATACGAATTACTATTTAATGGTTTTCGTAGAGAAATAGTAGTACACGATCCTCCCAAAGGTATGGTAGCAGACTTTGATAATACCAGTGCTGTTGTTGTTTGTGTGCCTACACCAGAATTAGAATCAGGAGCGTGTGACATCAGTGCTGTATACGATGTAATATCGCAGTGTAACAAAGATACTCCTATAATGATCAAAAGCACTATCAGTTTGCAAGGTTGGAAGTTTTTAAAAGAAACATTTCCTAATCATCGTTTGTGCTTTTCACCGGAGTTTTTACGTGCTGCAAACTACATGAACGATATTAAAAACTTGGACAGTGTTATTCTAAGTGGTGATACTGATTACTGGCGAGATCAATATAGTTACAATTGGCCTAAGATTAAAATCCACACCGTAATACCAGAAGAAGCTATTGCTATTAAATATTTCCGCAATGCATTTTTAGCAACCAAGGTTAGTTTCTTCAACGAGATCTATGATTTTTGTACAGCATATGGAATCGACTTTGATCAAGTAAGGGGCGGGGTTGCAGCAGACACCCGTATTGGAGATAGTCATACGTATGTATGGCCCAATGAAAATGTAAGAGGATTTGGAGGCTATTGTTTTCCAAAAGACACTAGTGCGCTATTAAAAATGGCAGCAGAAAAGAAAATAAATCTAAATACTCTTGAAGCAGCAGTTGAATACAATAATAAAATAAAAAATAATGCTTGACTTTCTACAAGTTAAACATTATAATAAAACATATAGGAGATAAAAATGCAAGACATTCTACAAGATATCGTAAGCCATACGCACTCGTTGGGCTTTATTACAACACTAAAAGTTACAGCAGAAACAGAAACACAGATTGAAAGCATGGCAGACGATCGTAGTGTTATTATGACTGCAACTACAAACACGCCAGTTGGAGAATTTGTTGGTACGTTTGGCATGCCAGACTTGGGTAAGCTGTCGTATCATTTGAAGAATCCAGAATACAAAGAAAATGCTAGTATTAAAGTCGTACAAGCAGAACGCAATGGAGAAACTATTCCAACACACATTCACTTTGAAAACACAGCAGGCGATTTTGAAAATGATTATCGCTTTATGAACAAAGCAGTGATTGAAGAGAAACTTAAAAGTGTTAAGTTTAAAGGCAACAGCTGGAATGTTGAGTTTCAGCCAAGTATGGCAAGTATTGCACGTATGAAACTTATGTCAGGCGCACATTCAGAAGAAACTGTGTTCCAAGTTAAGACAGAAGATGACAACCTAAACTTTTACTTTGGAGACGAAGCAACACACGCTGGATCATTTACATTTGAACACGGCGTTGAAGGCACATTAACTCATACATGGGCGTGGCCAGTTGCACAAACTATTGCTATCTTGAACTTGGATGGCGATAAAACAATGAGCATTACAGACCAAGGTGCTATGAAGATTTCAGTAGATAGCGGTATGGCCAAGTATGACTACATCCTTCCAGCACAGCAGAAGTAATATGGAAGATTTTGATATCAACGAGTTTGCACGTATGTTTGACGCAGCACTTGCGTCAGACAACCCTACTGTTAAAAAAGCACTGCGTAACTTTATGATGGTTACTGCTATTGTTCACTCAAAAGAACAAACCACGCCAGCGTTGACCATAGGGCCATTGGAAAGACTGGTCAAAAAAGTAGAAGAGCTTGAGCGTATGGTGTATGAACTACAAAATAATCGCGTGACAACAGGTTATAAAGACAAGTACCAGCGGGATTATTATAATAATACTTGGACATACGCACCTAATACTAGCACTACAAGCGGAACTATTAGTGGTACCAGTGTTGACAAAGTATGGTATGATGAAGCAACTGACATTGTAGACCTACTAAAGGACTTAAAAATTAGATGAAAACAAACCTTACTGAAACACAAAATGACTATGCTGTCTTCTTGCCTAGTATTAGTGGCTTTTATGCTACATTTATAGGCAAACAACGTTATAGCGAATATGTTGATCCAACTCGTGTTCCAGCAGGTATTGGCACTGTGGAAGCAATGAACTTTTTAAATTCCAAAGAAGGAGTGTTCCATTACAAGTGGGCACTCTATTCAGCTGGACATGCAGAGCTTGATACAACCAAGCACAGTGAAAAAGAAGATATGCTTCGCAATCGTGATAGAGATAACTCATGGTTGCTGGGCGACTCGGGAGGCTTCCAGATTGCCAAAGGTCTTTGGCCTGGTGATTGGACTGATCCTAACTGTCCACATGCTGCTAAAAAGCGTGAACTGGTTGTTAACTGGATGGAAGAATATATGGACTACGGAATGATGTTGGATATTCCAACTTGGACATTCCAGGATCCTAAAGCAGCAGAAGCAGCAAACATTCACAGCTATCAAGATGCTGTAGATGCTACACACATTAATGCAAAATACTATATGGCTAATCGTCGTGGTAACTTTAAAGTACTAAATGTTCTACAAGGCAGCAATCATGGTGACGCAGACAGCTGGTACGAAGAGTTTAAAGATTACTGCGACCCTGCTAAGTATCCAGACACACACTTTAATGGCTGGGCAATGGGCGGACAAAACATGTGTGATGTGCATCTTATCCTAAGACGCCTTGTGCATATGATACACGATGGATTGCTTGAAGAAGGATTGCATGATGTAATGCACTTCCTTGGTACTAGTAAACTAGAGTGGGCTGTGTTACTTACAGACATTCAACGTGCTGTTCGCAAGTATCATAATCCTAACTTTATGATCACTTATGACTGTGCATCGCCTTTCCTTGCTACTGCAAACGGACAGATTTATCACAGTATTCGTATTGAAGATCGCGGTAAGTGGAGTTACATGATGAGCCCTGGTGCTGATGCACTAAAGTATGCAACAGATACACGCAAGTTCAAAGATGCAGTTGTTACAGATCGTATCCTAGATGCATTTGAAGATTCTCCAATGAGTGTACATTGCAATATTAATGATATTTGTATATATGCAGAAGGTGATAAGAACAAGATTGGCACACCTAAAGTAAAAGCAGGTGATGTTGATATAGACAAGCATGGCAATCCTATACTAGATGAAGATGGTAACCCTGTTGTTCGTAAGAAAGACAGTACCAGCTGGGATAGTTTCAGCTATGCACTACAAATGGGGCATAATGTTTGGATGCACATCGAAAGCACACAACGTGCTAACAGAGAATATGACGCTGGCATTTCGCCTTATATGCTAATCAATGACACAGACTTTCCGGGTTGGGGAGTTGTTAAGTTCAAAGAAGTAGTTGACGAGATCTTTAGTTTGAAAGACAGGCAGAAGAGCTTGGACTTGATCGAAAAATATGATCGTTATTGGATGCATGTGATTGGTACACGCCTTAACATTGGTAAGAAGGCTAAAAACGCACTGACAAAATATGGAGAGTTATTTGAATGAATTATGATAGTCTTGAGGCACATTTAGATGAGCTTGTTAAAAAACATCGAAAACTTGATGAAGAAGTCGAGCAGTTGTCGACCCAGCATGTTAGTGCAGAACTAAGGCAACTAAAAACACAAAAACTTTGGCTCAAGGATGAAATACATCGTATACAAAAACAACTCAAAGGAAGTAACGGCCATGGATAGTAAACAGATCCAACTTACTAACTTAGAACTTGCACTAGAAGATCTTGATAAAATCATTGACAATATGAAAAAGAACAACTATAGTAAAGAAGAGTTAAATGAATACGTGAAAAAACGTTGGAATGTTTGGAACGAAATGCATCAGGTAAAAAAACAATGAAACGAATATATGACCAAGGCGACAAGATTGAAAACGTGCAATACTTTACAGGCACCGAAGTAGAACATACTCCGCAATATGGAAAACGCACACTGTTTGTTGTAGGTGTTAAAGATGCAGAAGAAGTAATTGCTACAGCAGAAGAAGCTGGGTGCAAACACATCTACCTTGGTGCTAATATGAGCTTTAATGTTACCAGCAATACTGAAAGCGAATGGCAACCTTGGGAAGCTATGGTATTTCCGTTGCTCAAAGAAGGATATTGGGTAACGCTAGATGTAGATGCGAACCAAGTAGAAGGGTTACTAGAAACTGGCTTTACAGAATACAACCGCTTTATTCCAATGATTAGTGTAAAGATTCCGTACATCGAACAACTCGGATACAATGCTTGTTTAAAAGTTGACGACAAAGACTTTGATGCAAGCAACCCGGGTGTTTGGGTACATCGTGTACATGATTTAAAAAATAAATCTGTGTTTACAGATTGGTCTAAATACACCACAGACACAATTATTAGTTGACAAAATGACACAAGAATCGTATTATAACTATATGAAACGGCGCAGCAAAGAAGAGGACGCTAAATTGACAGAAGCAAGTACAACTATTAATGTACCCATGACAACAGCAAAACGTAGTATTTGGGTAACCTTTACCAAAGAGGGTATTCACAAATATCCAGCAGCACTAGAAGATCCTAAACTTGCTACTGGTGATGAGTATGATGTAAGTTTCTTAGGATACCCGCATCGACATACTTTTCATTTTAAAGTGCAAATTGAAGTATTTCACAACGATCGTGATATTGAGTTTATTCAATTCAAGCGTTGGTTGGAAAACTTGTACAAAGATGATGTATTGCAACTTGATTACCTATCATGTGAAATGATTTCAGATTCCTTGTACACACAGATTAACAGCAGATATCCCGGCCGGTTTGTTGTTATTGATGTCGCCGAAGATGGCGAAAACGGCTGTCAAATTGTTTACCCAGCATAAAGGAATAAAGGTAAATGACTATTACAAATCCAGTAGTAAACAAAATATTTAACGATCTTGAAGAGTTCCACGACTTCTGTCGTACTGAAGGACACCCTTTTAACAAGGAAGATTTATATCGCAACGATCGTCGGCCGTGGATGGCCTTCCAGAAATACAAAAACTGGCTACGTGCAAAAGCTCGCGGTGGCGAAAGAAAGCCTCGTAATGCGTAAACTGTTTTATATGGGGCTAGAGCCCTATGAAGGCAGGTACACACTCCAGTTGCAAGACTGGAGTGAACGTGCATTTAAAAAACGTGGCATTGACTACGTTGTTGTACCTGGCAAAACTATTGACAATACTAAAGCTATTAGTGTTGGACAAGTGTTAGATGCACACGGACGCAGTTACTTTGGTATGAGTCAGATGATGAATCTTGTACAAATGATGCGTGAAGGTGAATGTACTGGCGAAGACGTTGTTTTCTTTGAAGACATGTTTCAGCCAGGTATGGAATCACTTCCATATATTATGGATCAGATTCCAGAAGAACAACGCCCTAAGGTTTGGGTGCGTTGTTTGGCACAAGCCGTAGACCCAGATGACTTTGTTCATGTTTGGGGTATGGGCAAATGGATGAGTTTGTATGAAGAAATGTGCAACGAGTTTGTTACTGGCGTACTAGCAAGTAATGAAGAAATGGTTGCTAACATGAAGATTGCAAACTGGAAGGCTCCTCTCTACAATGTCAGTGGACTTGCATTTGATAAGACTGAAGTGCAAGAACGTGTAAATGGTGTAATCAAAGATTGGACAGATCGTAAGGATCGTGTTGTGTTTACTGCACGGTTTGATCAAGAAAAACAACCAGACTTCTACATGGATTTGATTGAAGAATGGTACGGTACACCCGGAACACCTGAAGTAGAGTTTGCTATTTTACAAGGCGGACCATTGCGTAGTAACAATCAAAAGTATATTGATCGTGCTAGAAAAATGGCAGAACGTGGCCAACTTGTTATCTACGAAAACTTGAAGAAAGACGAATACTACGATATTGTAAACAACAGTAAAGTATTGTTTAACTGTGCATTGCAGGACTGGACAAGCAATACTGTCAGCGAAGCAGACGCATTAGGTTGTAATGTGCTGTTTCCAGCGTATCGTAGTTTTCCTGAAATCTTTAACAACGATCATACACGCTTGTATGTTCCGTGGAGTATTGAAGATGCAATGAACAAAATGCAAACTTTATTACACATTCCACACAAAGATGTTGGCAAGATTTCAGATTGGACCACTGGTACTATTGATCGTTACATTGATATTATGCAAGGCAACGGTGAACAATGGAACCGCAACAGTAACCGCTACAGAGATGAAGTAGCAACTACAAAATACTGAGTAATAATATGTCAAATGTTGTTAGCATTCATAAAGCATACGCACCAAAGTGCTGTCATCCAAACTGTTCTACTCGGGTAGGATATCATAATAAAAAAAGAAAAACAGACGGCTCGTGGAGTTATAAATGGAAGGCATTTTGCGAATATCATCGTACTGATGTTGTTGGTAAAAGTCTTGTAGATGCATTTAAAGCTTCTCGAGGCGGATGTGAAAGCCAAATACTTGGATGGCCGTGCCCCGGTCACCATGGCGACTTAACTATTGATCACTACGACGGCGACAAGCATAATAACAACGAAGATAACTTGTTGGTATTATGCCCAAATTGCCATGCAAAGAAAACAAAGTTGTATGGTGATAATCGAGTAAGGTATAATAATATTCAAGCATTGCCTGCTCACTTATGGGATGTAAAAGCATGAGAGTATTGGTCACAGGCGCAACTGGTTATATTGGTAGCCATGTTTGTAAACTATTAAAAGAGCACGGACATCATGTTACTGCTTGGGATATTAACATTCACGGTGAATACAATGACATCATGGCATACTGTGACCAATACTCGAGCTCTGATATTACAAAGTTTGTACACGGCTCGTATGATGCTGTTGTACACTTAGCAGGACGCAGTGTGGTGCCGCAGAGCTTGTTAGAGCCCACAGAGTACTATAGAGTAAATGTAATGGGCACTGCTAACTTGTTAGAGCGTGTACAAACTGATCACATACTGTTTGCTAGTACCAGTAGTGCTTGGGAAATGGCTTCGCCTTATGCTAGAAGCAAAGTAGCAGCAGAAGATGTAATCAAGGAGAAAGCCAATGGATACACAATCTTTAGATTTTTTAACGTATCTGGTACTGACGGCGTTAATCGTCAACTAGGCGATCCTACCCATCTTATTCGTGTTGCTGCTATGGTGGCTGCTGAGAAACTACCCGACATTAAGATCTTTGGTACGGACTATGATACTAGGGATGGCACTTGTATTCGTGATTATATTCATGTTGTTGATTTGGCTCGTGCCATTGTCAACGGAGTGGAACGAGGTCCTGCCAACACACCATACGAATGTCTTGGTTCTAACGTAGGATACAGTGTGCGTGAAGTAATCAATACCATGCAGCAAGTCACTGGTAAAAAGTTAAATACTATTAAAGCAGAACGCAGAGAAGGTGATGCTGTATCTAGTGTTGTAGATAATCTTAGTGATTTAGTAACATTAGAAAAAAGCATCGAAGATATGTGTTTAGATCAATACACCCTGGAGATTAGAAAAAATGGAAAAACTTAATAAACTCACATTACAAATAGTAGAGATGTTAGATAATGGCGATCTTATGGGATGCTATAGTTTATTTGAAGCAGAGATAAGAGATATTATACCAACTTTAGATCAAGAATCAGAAATAGGAAAAACGTGGCTACATCAAGTTAAACTGATCGACGACGAAGACTGGGGCGGAGTAATGGAAAATATGGAAAATATTAGAAAGTTTGTTGAATAATGGAAGAAGATACTATTACTATTAGTAGTGACAATGAATATACGTTTGACATCGCTGATTTAACAGTTGATACCATTGATATTAGTAGTATTACATCAAGTACTGTTAGTACTATTACACTTGAAGGCACACACTGGTCAGACGGGATTACTTGGGAACAAGTTGAGTTCGAAGATAGTATGCCCAGTGTTGCCAAAGTAGAAGATATGTGCAATGATTATCCGGCATTGGCAACAGCATACGAAAACTTTAAAACTATCTACTCTCTAGTACATCAAGACTGGAAAGGCAAACAAAATGATGATGCGCATCCATTCTAATATAACACCAGATTGGAATATTGATGATTACAAATCATTAAGCTTCAAACGTGATACTGTAAAAGGGCAAACTACAGTACAGGAATACTTTCGAGTAGGACATCAGCCTGGCCGAATGACAATGCTCAACTATTTTGAACCTAACCCTATGCCTAGTAGTGTTGATTATGTTAAAACATTTTTCAGCGATTTAGTTAATGTTACTGCGGCGATTAATGTGTTTGAACCTGGACACTACTTACCATTACATCGAGACAACTATAGAAAATATCAAAGTGTTGCTAAAGAGATTTTAAAAGACAGAGGCATAAATGCAATATACCGATATGTTGTTATGCTTGAAGATAGTGTTCCTGGGCAAATGATGCATATTGGAAGTACTATACATCATACATGGAGCGCTGGCGATGTATTTGGTTGGGTTGGTGACGAAATGCATACATTTTATAATATGAGTTTAAAGGATCGATATGCAATACAAATTACAGGAATACAACCGTAGTGATGTTTTTTTAGATAACTGTTTGGTTATACAAATAAAAGGTCAAACTCGATTTGTAGATGAAAAATATAATATACTAAACAATCTCAACAACTATATTGGATGTGATCAAATGTATAAAATGAGTTTTTTAAGTCATTATGATGGAAACTTTATACAAATACACGATATGGGACATCTTCCATACTTGGAGAATTTAAATCTAAGCTCTATTGATATTAATGAACTAAACAAAAATAAGCTAACTATTTTTCTCACTGAACAAATAATTCATACTGATAACGATTATTGTAGAATATTACTAGGAACAGATGATACTGTAAGCACCTTAACGTCTGGCATTCCTTACAATACTACAAACACTATTTGGTCGCCCGAACTTGACAGTATTGAAATATTTGTAAAAAATAATAATCTAACCAATGTTTCAGTTTGTGTAAGTTTTGATGACATCACTGATATTTACAAAGACAGATACAGTTTTAACTTATATCGAAATGATGCTTGTTTAGATGCACTAAACAACTTATATAAATCATTTGATGAGGTAGAACATATTCGACCTGTTGACATTAACAAAAAGTTTTGGTGTGCAAACTGGAGATATAGTTCTCATAGACATCTTATTACAGCATATGCTAGTACACTTGACACTGAATATAGTTGGGGATTTATTGACGACGACTTGAAAGTTTTAGAAAATTTATGGTTAGATTTAGAAAACTTTAAATTCAAAGATAGCATTGTTGATAGATTAGAATATTTAAACAAAAACAATAGAAGTATAGATATACCAACTACGTCGATGGAGATTGATGGCAACATACTTGACGAAGCTAAACGTCTACAAGAAATACCAGCTGGACCATATGATACTAATCAATATGCTAGTAGTGATTTATTTAAAAATACATTTTGTTCAATTGTTAATTTAAGTACATTTGCAGAGCCGTTTCCCTGCTACGATGAAAAACCACTAAATGCAATATTTAACTTACGTCCATTTATATTATGTGGACCACCGGGCAGTTTGGCACTTATGCGTAAAGATGGGTTTAAAACGTTTGGAGATTTTTGGGACGAATCATACGACAATGAGTTGGATCATACCAAACGTTTAGAAAAAATATTCAAACTAATAGATGAGATAGATAGTTGGAGCATACGTGATTGTCAAGAAATATATGCCAACATGATTCCAACACTATTTGAAAACTATCATAAATTTAAAAAACCAAACTTATGAAATGTGCAGCGTTATACAATCATACTAACATAAGGGGAGGTGATCGCATCTTCCCTTGCTGCCGTTTTAAAAACAGCATACAATGGTTTGACGGTGACGTAAACAACATACTAAACAGTTACAGTTACAATCTACTTAGAAGTAGAATGGAATCTGGCGAAAAGTTACCAGAATGTGCCAAGTGCTGGCATGAAGAAAATCTAGGCAAACCTAGTCTTAGACAATGGTTCAACGAAAACTACAGTACAGATGAAATCAAACTTAGATACCTTGAGGTAGGATTTGACAACATTTGCGATCTAACCTGTGACGGATGTTGGGAAGAATGGAGCAGTAGTTGGTGGGTCAAAAAGAATCCCGGACTTCCTCCCAAACAAGGTATTACTAGTACAACTGAATTTAGAAACATTCCAGAAAGCATTGAAAAGGTTGTGTTTTTAGGCGGTGAGCCTCTAATGACTAATAGGCACAGACGCTTCTTGGAAAGTTTTGATACGTTAGAACATTTAGAAGTAGAATACTTTACAAACGGTATGCATAGTTTAACACAAGAGGATTACGCTGTATTGAGTAAATGCAAACGTGTACATTTCACTGTAAGCATAGATGGTGTCGGTGCACTAAATGAACAAGTACGTGGAAACAGTATTTGGAGTAAGGTTCTAAAAACACTAGACGAGATTGCCGACACATTTGATTATACTATTCATACTACAATACATAAAAATAACTGGCATGGATTGCCTGATATGTACCAATGGACAAACAAATATGCAAAATGGACAACAAATGTCTTGACATATCCTAAAAAATTAGATATAATAAACTTAGAGCAGTGTGACAAACAAAAACTTTTGGATATCTTAGATGAGTTTGATATTCCAAATAAACAATATATAGGCACACACTTAAAAGGAGACGCATAATGGATATGCGAAGTTATGAAGATTGGCAAGTACACGATGCTACTGAAGGATCAGTAGAAGATGTTACTTGGAACAGCAATGACCTTCTTACGTTACCGTGGGAAGCAACATATATGACAGACGAAATTCCCGAAGATAGTAGTTGGGATACATTTGCAACAAAAAACAAAAAAGCATTAGAAGCAATGTACGCACAATGGGGAGTACCTAAAGAAGGTAGCTTACACTATATGAGCATACGTCCTGAACTTACAAAAGGACTAGGCAGTATTATTTCTCCGTATGCACATATGACATTTAACTATAACTTTTTAAAACTTACACCGGGTTGTAGTTTAATGTGGCACTTTGATACATATGCTACATTTGTAAGATACAACAACATTGCAGAAGACGATGTTCACAATGTATGTAGAACTGTTATTATGATGAAAGACTGGGATAGAGGACAAGTATTACAAGTAGGTGATGAAGTTTACACACATTGGCAAGAAGGTGATACGTACACTTGGAAAGGCGATACGTGGCACGGTATGGCAAACTTTGGTCCTAGTGACATAGTTGTTGCACAAGTAACATTTTTGGATGAAAATGACCGATATACCCAATGATAAACGCAGCATGGATTTTGGCAGTGCATTTGCTATAGCAGATCCAGAAACTATAAAGCTGTTGCGTCAAACTTTTAATTTTACCGATCTTAACAGCGATAGTATCATTGATGAGTTTTTGAATGAATATGACACTTGGATTAAAAGTGGCACACTAAATGTATTTACTGGATTAGAAGATTTCAAATACAAATGCTATAGTAATGGTACTACTGAAAGTTTTGATAAGTTTTACATGAAAAATTCCAAGCGTAGGTTTCGCTGCTACAAAGGCGAGTATATGTATCATAAACTTGCATGGCGTGATAAGTTTGATTGGCAATGGTTAGAAGAGGCCCCGTTGCACAAAAACGATGCTGTTGTTATAAGTTTGCCGTTTGCAGACACTGGCGACAAGCATACATTGTATCATGAACTTATGCGCAAGTGCAGCAAGCTAAACATACCTGTGTTAGTAGATTGTGCATACTACGGGGCTTGTAGGCATATACATATTGATTTAGCGTATCCGTGTATTACAGATGTTACATTTTCGTTAAGCAAAACATTCCCTGTTGCATATGCACGTATCGGAATACGCTATACTAGAGTTGACGATGATGACACTATGTTTGTGTATCATAAAATAAACTACAACAATAAAATAGGTGCATTGCTAGGATTAGAATATTTTAAGAACTTTACACCCGATTATATATCAAACAAATATCTTGACAAACAAACAGAATTCTGTAATAATACTAATGTGTTACCAAGTAAGACAGTATTATTTGGTATTGACAACAATAATAAATACCCTCAATACAACCGAGGCGGAACTAGTAATCGACTAAGTTTCCACAAGCAATATATTAAAGGACTAGACTTTGCCAGTACATAGTAATAACGATTGGGATCCACTAGAAGAAATTATTATTGGCACAGCAGAAAACTGTGTACATCCTACTATGAATAAGAGTACACACAGTTTTATCTATGGCGGAGAACAACTTGAAGATATCAAACAGTTTGACGGTCAACCTATTGAACAATGGATTGTAGATGAAGCAAACGAAGACTTAGAAGGTCTTGAAAAATGTTTGCAAGGGCTAGGTGTTAAAACATTACGTCCTGAACCAATAGATCACAACAAGAAGTTTAGCACACCAGAATGGGAAACAACAGGCTGGTATACTTTTTGTCCACGTGACTTACTACTACCATTGGACAATATGATTATCGAATGTCCAAGCCCTATGCGAGCAAGATACTTTGAAACTAGAGCATACTATAAACACTTGTATCGTTGGATGCAAGAAGGCACACAATGGATCAATGCTCCTAAGCCTATCCTAACAGATGACAACTATCAACTAGAAGACAGGCGTGATGCTACACTAGTAAACAAAGAGATTATTTTTGATGCACCTAACATTGTGCGACTAGGCAGAGACTTGCTGTGTCAAGTAAGCAACAGTGGTAATCAACTAGGCTTTCAGTGGCTAAAGACTATCTTAGAACCCAAGGGATATCGTTTGCACGTTGCAGAGAAGTATTATAGCTTTGCACACTTTGACAGTACAGTACTACCTTTACGCCCAGGTTTGGTACTATTAAACGCAGGAAGACTAAGCGAGGATTGGTATCCACCTATTTTCAAAGACTGGGATAAGATCTGGGTAGGCGAAGAAGACTTGCACGTTCCGGCTGCAAACACAGGTGTTGCTCCATGTAGTCCTTACATTGGACTTAACTTTTTAAGTGTTAACGAAGAACTGGTTATTGTAGACGAAAAGCAAGAGTCATTAAGACGCATCTTGGGCAAGCATGGTATTGATACTATTGGGTTGCCCATGCGTCAAGCACGTAGTATGAGCGGCGGCTTTCACTGTGCAACACTAGATACAAAACGCAAAGGTACACTAGAGGATTATTTTCAATGACCATGAACCCACGGCCAAACAAAAACACAGATCAAGAAATGATTGATGAGTTTTTAAACAAGGGTGGAAAGATCACCAAAGGCAAAACTAAAGCAATGCCCAGTGAACTTGGCATCAGTAACAATCAATGGAACAACAAACTTACTAAAGCAGAAAAAGATGCAAAGGACGGCAAGTAATGTTACATACTATTGAAGATCTTATACATCGTATTAATTTAATGAAAGACAAAGCAATCTTATTGCATCGAGTTCGCAACGAGTTTGCTGAGATTTCTTATAAAGAATATGACAAAATAACATGTCAAAATCTTATTGCCGATATTCAAAGCATTGCTCGAGGTATTGCTAACGATACCCAAGGCGATGAAATAAAAACAGAAATGGATGAATGGAAGAAATGAACAACTATATTTTTACTAGCGAAAGTGTTAGCGAAGGACACCCAGATAAGGTTGCAGACCAAATCTCGGACGCACTCGTTGATGCTGGGCTAAAGGCAGGTGATACTACAACTCGCGTTGCTATTGAAACACTTGTAACTACCAATCATGTAACATTGGCAGGCGAAGTAAAAAACTTTAACGTGAACAAAGAAGAAGTCAAAGAAATTGTGCGCAACACGGTTCGTGAGATTGGTTATGAACAAGAAGGGTTTCATTGGGATAAACTAAACATCTACAATGAAATCCACAATCAAAGTGCAGACATTGCGCTGGGCACAGATGACTTTGGTGCAGGCGATCAGGGTATTATGTTTGGTTATGCCTGCAACGACAACGATGCATACTTGCCAGCACCAATCTATTATGCACACGAAATACTTAAAGAACTTAAACAACAGCGTCAGCATGTTTTAGGTCCAGATGCTAAGTCACAAGTAAGTGTCGAGTATGAAGGCGGCAAAGTCAAACGTATTGACCAAGTTGTTATCAGTACACAACACGGAGAAGGTCAAGTTGAACAAGCAAGAAACATTAGCAAACTTGCTGCAATGAATGTATTAGGAGATTTAGTAGATGAAAAAACTGTATGGCATCTCAATCCAACGGGTAACTTTGTTATTGGTGGTCCAGATGGTGATGCTGGTGTCACTGGGCGCAAAATTATCGTTGATACTTATGGCGGTTTTGCCCCTCACGGTGGTGGCGCTTTTAGTGGAAAAGACCCTACAAAAGTAGATCGCAGTGCAGCATATATGGCACGTTGGCTTGCTAAAAACGTAGTAGCAGATGACATGGCAGACTGGTGCCAGATACAGTTAAGCTATGCTATTGGCGTTAAAGAACCTACAAGTATCTATGTAGATTCAAATGGACACAATCGTAGTATCGAGCGTTTCATTCGAGAGAACATTGATCTAACACCTAAAGGAATCATTGACAGATTTGATTTATTCAAGTATACTAACTATAGTAAGAACTGCACATACGGACACTTTGGCAACAAAGATGTACCTTGGGAAAAAATTGGATGGTAAAAAAATACTACACATATGATGATGTACACAATGCTGCAATGCATATTGTATTGCAAATGTACAAAGACAACTGGCGGCCAGACTATGTTGTAGGCATTACAAGAGGCGGATTGCCTTTGGCATTGCGTATTAGTAACCTGCTAGATTGTCGTATGGAAACACTCAAAGTTAAACTGCGAGACGGTAAGCCAGGCGAAGAATGCGAAAGCAACTGCTGGATGGCAGAAGATGCATTTGGATATGTGTCAGAGTTAGACCGCGACGGTATTATGGAAAATGTAAAAAGTGATTCAAATGCAAAGAAAAATATTCTCGTTGTAGATGACATTAATGATACTGGTGCTACATTTAACTGGATTAAACAAGACTGGATGAGCAGTTGTTTGCCCGACGATCCTAACTGGGATACTGTATGGGGCGGTAATGTAAGATTTGCTACTATGACTGAAAATTTTAGTAGTCAGTTTCCTGACGTCAACTATTGGTGGCACGAAGTAAATA
>Ga0181599_1000127_pt1 | contig 70334 bp, 48 predicted proteins | sample 041ome_3_FD_148658 | JGI IMG/M metagenome (GOLD analysis project Ga0181599, IMG submission 148658) | Coastal salt marsh microbial communities from the Groves Creek Marsh, Skidaway Island, Georgia - 041405US metaG (spades assembly) | ecosystem: Environmental > Aquatic > Marine > Intertidal zone >...
CGCGCGTCGCTCGAATCGTCGCGAAGTGCGAATTCGATGCGCCGCACATCGCGACGACGCGCGACGACCGCGCCGGCGCGACGATCGCGCGCGGCGAAATATTGACCGTCGACGGCGACGGCGCGCGCGATGGAGACGGCGCGCGCGGCGAGCGACGCGAAGCCGCGCGCGGTGCGACGCGCGTACGCGGTGGCGCACGGGTGGGAGCACGCGAGCGCGCTGCGCGAGACGCAGCGCGCGGCGATCGGAGCGCTCGGGACGCGCGCGCGCGACGGTCGCGGACGCGCGCTCGGGACGCGGGCGGCGCGGGACGGGACGGAGACGGCGACGCGCGAGGGAGGGGAAGGGGAGGCGGGAGACGACGACGACGACGACGACGACGACGGGACGACGACGAGCGGGAAGGGGCGCGAAGACGCGATGAAAGGGCTGACGACGGCGCACGCGTTTTACGCGTGGTACGCGGACGTGGAGGAGACGATGGACGAGGCGCGGAGGCGAGCGAGACGACGGGAGGCGGACGCGCTGCGCGCGGAGATTGAGAGGCGAGACGACGCGTTACGAAAATTGGAGGAGGTGGAGACGGGGGTTAAAACGCTCGTCGACGCGCAGGCGGCGCTGAAGCTGAGGGCGAGGCGGACGCAGGAGGAAAGCGAGCGGTTGATCGCGGAGAAGGATCGTCTGCTTGAGTTCGCGGACGCGCTGCGGGGAAAGCTGGATTATTTCGACCAGTTGGAAAAGGTGGCGGAGCAGTTTCAGGCTGGGGTTATCATCTCGGGCGCGAGCGATGCGAGTGGGGCGAGCTTGGCGCCGCGCGAGCAGGTGATGCCGATGCTGAAGCGTCTGGACGATTGCCTGGATTTTGTGGCGTCGCATCCGCAATACGCGGACGGCGGAAGTTACGGGACCAAGTTTCGACAGTTGCAAAATCGAGCGATGAGCACAGTGCGCGAATATTACGTCTCAGCCTTGCGCAAGGCGACGAAACACGTGCAAGATGTAGCGAAGGGTAAGACTGGTGTGAGCGGCGGCGAGGATGAGTACGACGAGCTCGTGGTCGAGGAGGGGAGTGCGACGACTTTGTTGTACGTTCGCTTTCGCGCCGCCGCGGCGGAACTGCGCGATCTCACCGAGGAGCTCGAAAAGCGAGGGCATCACGAAGAGTACGCCGCGCTTCTCTCGGACTGCCACGTGTTATACTGCGAGCAGCGTGCTCTTCTCCTCGCCGGGTCGGTTCGGACGAAGATGCGCGCCATAGCGACAGCCGAGCGTGGAGCGGATGTCATAGCTCTCGCGAGAATCGGCACTGCCTATCTCGTCGAAGTTTGTCAGGCAGAGTTCGCTCTGTTCAAACACTTTTTCCCGCAAACCGATCCCACGGGGGCCTTGTCCGCGCTCATGATTCCGCTCGGAACGTACTTGAGCGACATTTTGCGGCCAAAGTACATTTCAATCACCGAGTTGGCTTTATTGGCTGAGCTCGTCGAGGCGCTCAAGGGCGAGATCATCGAGGACGTAACCTCGAAGATTGACAATGCGCTAGCCTTGGAGCCGGCGATGCGAAGAATCCTGTCAGATGTTCAAGAGAGACTGATCTTCCGCGCGCAGACTTACGTGAAGGATCAGGTGGGCAACTATCGAGCCACCGCGGCTGATTTGGACTTTCCCGCCAAACTCGTGCGCGCACTGCAAGCGAAGTCGTCTGGCGGCGACTCGGAGGACGACATTAAAAATTGGTACCCTCCACTCGAGCGCACACTGACGTGCTTATCTAAACTATATCGCTGCGTGGAGATCAAAACATTCGCGGGATTGGCGCAAGAGGCGGTGTCGCTGTGCGCGGACAATATCGCCGCCGCTGCGCGCGCAGTGGCGTCGAAAGCGACTCCGGTAGACGGTCAGCTCTTCCTCATCAAGCACTTGATCATCTTGCGCGAACAAATCGCGCCATTCAACGCCGAGTTTGCGGTTTCCATCAAGGATTTGGACTTTACCCATATGCGCGGGCAAATGCGCCGAATGCTCGGCGGAGAGATGTCCTTCTTTTCGCTGACGCAAGACAACGCATTCTACCAGCTCGCTTCTGAAGGTCGACCGCGCGTCGTCGAGAGCAAAATCGACTCCAAGAGAGAGCTCGAGAAGCAACTTCAAGCCGCGTGTGAAGCGTACATCATGAGTATCACGAAACTCATCGTCGATCCAATGCTCAGTTTCATCACCAAGGTGACCGCGTTTCGCGTGTCGACGACGTCGCAGGGGAAATCCATCAAAGACGCAGCCTTTGCTTCGGAAGAAAAACTCGCAGCCATCGCGAAACAAGTCAAAACCTCGCTCGCAGACGAGCTCCCGAAGGCCGTCTACACCATGAAGTTGTACTTGCACGCGGAAAATACCCGCGAGGCGTTGCTCAAGCCCATCAAGAGCAACGTCGCCGAAGCCTTCGCGCAAATCGCCGCCATCATCGACGCCGACTTTCCTCCCGGCACCGCCGCGCGCGTCGGCCTTCTCGACCCCGCGCAGCTCGCCGCCGCGATTGAGGACGCGAGTTAGCGTCGCGACGCGCGCGCCAGATTAGAATCGCTCCGTGTAACACCCCACATTGCGCCGATCGCTCGATGCCCTCGGACGACGACGACGACGTCCCGGAGCAGACCGCCGGAAATCGACGCCTGCTCGCGTCGGAGGAGGACGCGCGGCGTCGTAAGCGCGAGCGCTCGCGCGCGGTGTCGGTTTGGAAACTTTGCGGAATCAATGCGTTTTTCCTCGCCTACGGCGCGTGGATATCCTCGTTCGCCATCGTGACGCTGCCGTACGAGTCGACGAGGTTTTTCCCGGACGCCGACGCGGTGGCGCTGGGAGGGTTCATGTTCATCGCCGGCGCGAGTCAGATGTCGGGGCCGTGGGCGGGATACGTGAGCGATCGCACGCGGAGCGCGTACGGTAGACGGCGCCCGGTGCTCGTCAAAGGCGCCGTCGTCACGGCGCCGTCGTTGGTGATGTTACTCGTGGCGCGAACGTACTACGGCTCGCTGGGGGGGTGGGCGCCGACGCTGTATTACGTCGCGTTCACGGCGACGATGCTGGCGCTGAACGTGATGTACACGGCGGCGAGCGGCATCGTGCCGGATATGATTCCGGACGATCAGACGGGACAGTCGAATGGGGTGCTGGCGGCGATGAGTGCGGCGGGGGCGTGCATGGGATTCGTGTACACGATGGTGTATCCAGACGTGGGGAGCTTGTATTGGTTTTATCTCGCGCTGTTGGCGACGTGCGTGCCGATTACGTGTTATTGCGCCACGGAAGAGTCTTCGCTCGGTGGTGTAGCATCGTCAGATGACGTAGAGAGCAGTGCGAGGGAAGGTTCGACTTCTGCGACGGTCGACTCGGCGTTTTCGTGGCGCGAGCTGGCGTCGATGTACACGATTTCGCCTTTTGTTCCGGAACAAAAATCATTCTTTTGGCTCTTCGTTTGCCGCACGTTGTACTATACCGGCATCAGCGCTCAAGTGTTTTTGCTGTACTTGCTCAGAGATACCGCCGTGAAAGAAGATGGAAGTGGGCTCGAGGGACACGAGCCACAGCAAACGGTTGCACGCTTGTCCTTCATCGGCCAAGTCGGCGGCATGATCGCCGCCTATCCCGCTGGTTTGCTGAGCGACGTCTTCGGTCGAAAGCCATTGATCGTCATCGCGTGCGCGGGCATTATATCTGTGTACATCATGTTTATGTACATCCACCGATTGACGTCGATCATGTACATTGGCGTGTATTACGGCGCGTTGAACGGCATGTTCCTCTCGGTCGATTACGCGCTCGCCATCGACTGTTTACCGAGCCGAGAAAACGCCGCGCGATGGCTCGCGGTTTGGGGCGTCGCCAGTTTCATCGGCACCTCCATCGGTCCGACTGTGTTCGCCTTGATTCTTCACTTTTCTCCGCAGCGCGCCGACGGACGAGCGTACGGTTCGTCTCAAGAAGGGTACGACGTCATGCTCGTCGTCGGCGCCGTGTGGATGGCCCTCTGCGCCTCGTTCCTGTGCTTGGTCGACTCGAAGAAGCCCCGCGCGCGCGAACTGTAGAACTGTAAGCCACGCCTAGATCGAGTCAGCTCTCGTCGCGCCCTGCGCACCGCGCCGCGTCGACGTCGCGCGTCCAATCGAATCGGAACATCGCGCCGTTCCTTTTTTCGGAAATGAAAAGGGAGACGAAGAGTCGCCGAAACGCTCGCGCGCGCGCGGGGTGCGCGGCCGCACGTCGACGCGCGCGGCGTCGCGAGCGCGCGGGATGGGATGCCTGAAAGGTTGCATGTTCTCGCGCGACGTGCTCACCGCCGCGTCGTGGGACGCCTTCGCCAAGGACGCCCTCGACGTCGATTTGGATTCCAAACCGACGCTCGACGATGGCGCGCGCGCGGGGACGAAACGCGCGCGCGCGCGCAAGCGCCTCGCCGTCGGAGAGGCGCTCGGGGATGAAAACGAATCGAAACAGACGAATCTCGACGCGCGAGAGGCGGCAAACGAGCGAACGGAGGGGTCGCTGCGGGCGATGGAATCAGCGATGGATGGGAATTTGCTCTTCGTCGAGCTGGACGCGCGAGCGCGACGACGGGTGATGGACGCCATGACGCCCTCGTACGTCGACGAGGGCGAGATCGTGATCGCGCAGGGCGATACGAATTGCGATCGGTTCTACGTGATCGAAATCGGGGAGGTGCGGGTGATGAAGAATGAAAATTCGAAGCGGTCGAGCTTGTCGAACGATAGCGCGAACGAAGAGGGATCGCCGCGCGCTGCGCGGCTGGCGACGTCAAAGCGTTCGTTTGAAGGGTGTGCGTACCATCCCGAGACCGCCAAGCAAGTGGCAACGCTTGGCCCGGGTCGGGGATTCGGCGAGCTCGCGCTGCTGTACGCCTGCCCGCGATCGGCGACGGTCGTGGCGGCGACGCCGTTGAAACTGTGGACGCTGCACGCGAGCGCGTTCAAGGCGATAAAGCGTTCCATCGCGACGAAGGATGCATCTTGTATGCTCGAACTTCTGGAGAGCGTGGAGCTATTCAACGCTCTGTCAGAGCAACAGCTGATTGCGATATCTACCGCGGCGAGAAGAGAGGTGTACGAGACGAATGACGTTGTATTCAATCAAGGCGATCCCGGAAATTGCTTCTACATCGTGGAACGCGGCGAGGTGAGCGTTCGAGTCCATGGTGGCGAAGTCGCGAAACTCTCGCGTGGCGATTTCTTCGGTGAGCGCGCACTGATAAATAATAAACCTCGTGCGGCGACGATCGTCGCCGCAACCGACATTTCGTGTTTGGTGCTTAATCGCCAAACTTTTGTCTCCATGCTCGGTTCCATTGAAGAGGCGCGATGTTTTGCCGGTTTGGCCGAATGCCCGATTCTCGCCCCTTTGAGCGACGCACAGTTGACGGATATCTCAAGTTTGATGAAAATGCAAACGTTCGTCAAAGATGAAGTCGTGTTTCAACAGAACTCTCTCGGAGATGCTTTTTACGTCATCATCGACGGGGAATTCGTGGTTACGAAATCATCCGTTGACGAACCGTTGGCCAAACTCACTCGAGGTCAGTACTTCGGCGAACTCGCACTGCTGCGTAAAGATAAGCGTGCAGGCACAGTCACATGCGTGAGCCAACACGCGAAGGTCGCGTGCATGACGAAGACGGCGTTCGAGAAGAAATTGGGCAACTTGGAAGTCTTGCGCAAGGCTTGGCGACTCGAGACGTTGAGAAAGGTGCCGATTCTCTCAAAGCTCTCTCCTGACGAAGCTCGAGCGTTATCGGACGAACTCACCGATGTGTCTTTTCGAGAGAATGAAACGATCGTTCGTCAAGGCGACAAAGGTGACGCCATGTTTATTTTGGAATCTGGCGAAGTTGAAGTCGTGGACGAAAAGACGCTCGACGCCGAAGGAGCGCCGAAACTGTTATGCAAGCTCGGTCCGAGCTCCTACTTTGGCGAGCTTGGACTACTAAATTCTGAAACTAGAGCCGCTACCGTACGTGTTCCGCATCGAGCGACTGTTTTGATCATCACCCGTCGCACCTTCGAGCAACATCTCGGCAACTTGAAGGACATCCTGAAGAGAAACGCCGAGGAAATGTACGCCAAGAGCGGTAGCGGCTCGTACAAGAAACCGGTGACAGCTGAGCTCGAGGAGCTCCAAACCATCGGTTTCTTAGGCGTTGGATCGTTCGGTCGAGTGACGCTTGTGGCTCACGATGGAGAGACGTACGCGCTGAAGGAAATTGGCAAAGCACAAGTTGTCGCTCGCGGGTTGGTCGAGCACGTGTGGCGCGAAAAGCAAACCATGGCGCAATGTGACTCACCGTTCTTGGTAAACCTTCGGCGTACCTACGTCAGCGAAAGATCGATTTACATGCTCATGGACAAAGTTCTTGGTGGAGAGCTTTTTACGTACTTGCAAACTCGAAACTCGCCGCTGCCCGAGGCGCACGCCAAATTTTATGCGGCGTGCGTGGTGCTGGCATTCGAGTATCTGCACGACCGGCAGATCACTTACCGCGATTTAAAGCCAGAGAACCTTCTGATTTGTACAAATGGTTATCTCAAAGTCACGGACTTTTCGTTCGCGAAGAAACTTCCGAAGGGCGCGAAAACTTTTACGCTGTGCGGCACGCCACAATACTTGGCGCCCGAGCAAGTACAACAAGTCGGCCACAATCGCGCCGTCGATTGGTGGGCGGTTGGCGTTTTGGTGTACGAACTCGTCAACGGCGTCCCACCTTTCAATCAAGACGACCACTACCAAATGTACAAGGCGATCAACGAGGTCAAATTCCACTTTTCGCCTCGCAACGGCCCCAAATTCCGCGCCGTCGTCTCCGGCCTCCTTCGCCGCATGCCCGCGAGTCGACTCGGCATGGGCAAAACCGGCGCACGCGAAATCAAGCAGCACGAGTGGTTTGCAGACATAAACTGGAGCGCTCTCGCGCAGCAACGCGCGCGCGCGCCGTACGTGCCGCTCGTCGAAGACGTTCGCGATTTAAGGCACTTTGTGGACACCGGCGACGCCGTCCCGGGACTCTCCGCGAAGTGGGGCACCTACGCCTCCATCGGGCGATTTACCGACTTTTAAACCCCCCTTAAATAATTTGTGTAATAATTTACGAGCGCGTGCGACTGCGCCGTCGCGTCCGTCGAAGAAATTCCGCTCGCCGCCGCGCTCGATATCCAGTACTGGCAGCGCTGTTCAAACGCGTTGCCCGTCCGCGCGTGCCGCACACACGCGCGCGACGCACGACATGCTCGTCGCGCGCGCGCGCGCGACGACGCGCGCATCGCCGCGCGCATCGCGCGCGCGCGCGTCTTCCGCACCTCGCGTCGCCCGTCGCGTGGCCGCGCGCGCGACAAAGTTGACGATGGGTCCGGTGGGACAACCTGTCCCGAATGGATACGGCGATTATTACCCCACCCCGCGCGACGATCGCCGCGCGGGCGTGATCATGCACCCCACGAGTCTGCCCGGAGCGTACGGGATCGGCGACGCGGGCCCGGAGGCGCGCGCGTTCGTGGATTGGATGGCGAAAGGAAAGATGAGTATCTGGCAGGTGCTGCCGCTCGTGCCGCCGGGACGTCCGATACCGGGCGTGCGGGAAGACTATTGGTCGCCCTACAGCGGACGCGACGCGCACTGTGGAAATACGCTCGTGATATCGCTGGATGATTTGGTCGCGGACGGGCTGCTCGAGACGAAAGATTTGCCGAAGGCGTACGGCGGAAGCGAAAACGTGGATTTCGGACGCGTCGCGGCGACGAATGAGCCGCTGATTGCAAAGGCGGCGGAAAAGTTGCTCGCGATGGCGAGTGGTAGTGGACTAAAGGGGGAGTATGATGCGTTCTGCGCGCGCGCGGATGTGAAGGCGTGGTTAGATCCCGCCGCGACGTTCGACGCCATCGATTCGACGCCGGAACTCTTGGGTAAATATTGGTGGGATTGGCCCGCGGAATATCGCGATCGCGATCCAGGCGCGCTCGCGGCGATCGAAAGCGAAAAAGCGAGTTCGATTGAACTCTTCAAGGCGACGCAATTTCTGTTCCATGTGCAGTGGATGCGTTTGAAAAAGTACGCCAACGATAGAGGCGTTTCTCTGGTGGGCGACATGCCTATCTACGTCGGCGGTCACAGCGCCGACGTGTGGGCGAATCAAAACTTATTCTTGCTCGGTGACGATAAACGCCCGTCGGCGTTGGCGGGTGTACCACCCGACGCGTTCTCCGAGGACGGTCAGTTGTGGGGTAACCCGTTGTTTGATTGGGGCGAGCACGCGCGAACGGATTACGCGTGGTGGGCTCAGCGATTGAAGCGCACGCTCGAACTTCACGACGAGGTGCGCATCGATCACTTCCGCGCCTTTGCGGCGTACTGGGAAGTCGAAGCCGGCGCGCCGACGGCGAAGAGCGGTCGATGGATGGTCGGTCCGGGGGTGGATATGTTCAACAAGCTCAAGCCGGCGCTCGGCGACGCGAAAATCGTCGCGGAAGATCTCGGGGTCATCACCGCCGACGTCGTCGATTTGCGTCAAGAGTGCGGTTTCCCGGGTATGGTTGTCCTTCAGTTCGCGTGGGGTGGTAACGGGCGCAACCCGCACTTGCTGCACAACCACTACGAAAATTCATTTTGCTACCCGGGCACGCACGACAACGAAACGTCGCAAGGCTGGTACGCGCAACAGGACGAGGACACCAAGCGCCGCTTGGAGGCGTACGCCGGCATCGCCTACGGCGACGGCGCGTGGGGCATGATCAAGGCTGGGATGTCCAGCGTGAGCAAGGCGTGCGTATTCACCATGCAAGACGTCCTCGCCCTCGGCAACGAGGCGCGCATGAACACCCCCGGCGTCGCCGACGGCAACTGGTCCTGGCGCATCGGTGAACCGGGCGTTTTCGCCACCCTCGACGCCGAGGCGCACAAGCTCGCGAGTTTAGCCACCGTCTACGATCGCGTCGCCGACCCGGACGCGCAGTCCATGCGCGAATCCTGTCAATCCGTCGCCGGCGGCGGTCGAGGCGGCTTATTCGGTTTAGGCTTCTGGATCTTCTAGCCGCGCGTTCGCGACGATCACCGACGTCCCGTCCGATCCGCGCGCGCGCGATCGACGCCCGCGCACCACCCTCTCACTTCCCATCGCGTTCTTCGCTACGTCCGCGCGGATTGAATTACAAAAAAAACTCTACGAGCCTTCGCGCGTCGTCTCGCTTTGTCCCGCGCGCGTCCCTTATCCTCGCCGTCCCGTCTCTCGTCGTCTCTTCGCGCTGAGCTCACATCGTCTCGAGTTCGCTCTCGTCCAGGTGCGCGATGAAATCTTTCCCGCCGTTCGGGTTCGGGATCGCCACCTTGACCGCGAGCGTCGCGCTCGTCGTCGCGCCCTCGTGCGCGTCCGCGCGCGAATCGACGACGCCCGTCATGCCGATGAGATCCGTCGCCGCGCCCTTTGATTTCGGGACGTGGTACACGACGACGGATGATTTCACGCGAACCTTCGCGCCGACGCCGAGCGCGGCGCGGGCGACGACGGCGGCGCGGGCGGGAGGGCGCGCGACGGCGCGCGCGAGGGGGGCGCGCGAGGACGACGCGAACATCGCGGCGAGAGGCGCGAAGTGCGGACGAAGGGGCGAAGTCGAAAGCTACGATGCGACGGGGTGCGTGTTGAAAAGAATCGATTCGATGAGGCGATCGGTGGGGCGACGGGACGGTCACGCGTCGGCGTCGTCGCGGTCGGCGCGGTCGGTGTGGTCGCGAAGCGACATCGCGAGCGCGGCGCGAAGCTCGGCGTCGTCGTCGTCCTCGGCGGTCGCCGTCGCGGCGTCGGCGATTTCGGCGCTCGGACGCTGACCCATGCTCAGCGCGAGGGCTTGTTGGAGTAAAGCGTCGTCGTCGAGCATCATGGGATCGGCGGTGGCGTCGACGGGGGAGGTGTCGGCGCTGCCGGCGCCCTCGCTCGCGGCGACGCCCTCCTCGGCGGCGGCGGGCGCGGACGCGCCGGCGGCGGCGGCGGCTTCCTGACGCGCGCGCTCTTCTTCGAGCGAAATTCGCAGCGCCATCATCAACGCTGGATCGTCTCCCATGTCTCCCATGTCTCCCATGCCCTCGAGGCCCTGCATCGCCGCCTGCGACTGCGCCGCCGCCGCCGCCGCCGCGAATCCGCTCCCCGACGCCGCTCCGTCTTGATTGAAAATCGCCGTCCCGCACAAGACATCGCTCAGATTCGCCCCCGGCTCGACGACGACCAGATTCGAGTTATTATTCTTATTCACGCTCGTCACGAACGCGTCCAACTTCTCTCGATTCGCCTCGACGTCGCCGAACGACACCACGTCCACCGCCACGTTGCACTTGCGCAATTTTTTCCCCACCGCTCGCAGCGCCTCGATCTCATCCTTCAGCGGGCTTCCGACGAACAGCACGATCCGCATTCGCTGGTGTTTATTCTGTCTGTGTTTCAGCGCCAAGTGCGCCACCTGGACGCCGACGCAGACGTTGATCTCGCCCTCGATCTTCACCCCGTGCACCGAGTTGAGCACCGCGCCCAGGTCCTGCGTCGGCGTCGTGAGCACGCGCGGCGTCTTTCCCGCCAGCGACAGCACGCCGACCGCGTTCTCGGGGTTGCTCTGCGTCTTCGCCCCGGCGAGCAGGTTTAACGCGTCCGCCTCGGCCTGCGATCGCGCGGCGCGCGTCAGTCGTCGCGTCGCGCGCGTCGTCGGTCGTCGGTCGTCGCCGCGGTCGTTGGGCGATCTGCGCGCGAGAAAAACGTCGCGCGCGGCGCGGCGCGCGCACCTGAAGACGCGAGGGGGCGTAGTCGGAGTTGCGAACGTGTTCGCTGTTATCGAGACACAGGATCGTGGCCTCGAGGACCATGACGCGCGCGCGGGGGGGGGTGTGACGCGATCGAGCGCGGAGGCGCGGCGACGCCGAGGCGAAGCGGCGAAGCGGCGCGCGGATTACAAAAGCTCGAGACGCGAGCGTGGGGCGCGCGAAGCGCTGGGTGACTAGACGACGCCGACGAAATCTTCGCCCTCCCAATCGTCGTACATGGAGCGGCGCGCGAGGTCGGGAACGGGGGCGTCGCAGTCCATCGCGTCCGTCGCGTCCGTCGCGCGCGCCGCGTCGGACGACGGCGCGAATCCCGGACGCTTGCGAGGCGTCGGGGTGACGGCGTCCCAACCGGGGCTCATGTCCGCGCGCGATGGAAGCGTGGAGCGCGTCGCGACGTCGGCGGCGCGCAGCGGCGCGAGGCGGACCACGGGAAGGCGTCGACCGTCGCGCGCGGCGGCTTCGGCTTCGGCTTTGGCGCGCGCGCGCGCCTCGGCGGCCTCGGCCAACTCTCGCGGCACGTACTCTCCGGGTTTCAGCGTCCCGTTCGGTCTCGCGAGTGGATCCACGGGCACGCGAACCATCTCCTCGTCGTCCTCCACCGGCGGATCGTACGCGTGCAACAACCGTCGCCACTTGCGCACCGCGCCGTCGAACGCGCGTTTCGACATTCCCGCGCGAATGTTCGGCGTCCACGCATCGCTCGATCTCCTCGCGCTCTTCGCCACGAGCTCGCGATATCGCGCGTACCCGAGTGTGTTCTTCCCGTAATCGATCTGTCGCTGTCGTTGTCGCAGCTTGTGCGGATCCGTCTCCTCGCGCGTCGTCGCGTCGTCGCCCGAGCCGCGCCGCGCGTCGCCCGCCGCGGCGTTCGTCAGGTCGTACACGTCCTCGATCTCCCCGTCTTCGATCGCGCGCTTGACGTCGATTCGTTTGCGTTCGTTCGAGCGCCTCGCGCGCGCGCCCTCGCGCGATCGCGCGACGAGGCCGCGCGAGACGTCGCCGTCGCGCGTCGCTTTTCGCGCGCTCGCGGGCTTGACGATCGCGCGCGCGGGCGCGGTGCGCTTGACGTTGGCGTCGTGCTTGCGCGCGAACGGACGGTGCGATGGCGATTCGTCGTCGCGCGCGGCGCGCGGCGCGCGCGAGGGCGACGGACGCGGACGAGGCGTCATGGAGTGGGGCGTCTGTCGCGACGCGATTTAAATAAAGTCGACGCGGCGGAGCTGATGTCGCGTCGGGCCGTTACAATGGCTCTACTAGGAAGCTAAGTTCGCGTTCGACAGATAAAAACGATCGATTAGAAGCCGATGAACTTGGCGGCGAACACGTTGTTGTGCGCGGGATCCGCCATGTGGGACACCAAGTTGGCCACCGGGCCGACGCCGGTGTGGTCGTATTGCACCATGATGCCGGCGAAGGCGACCATCGCGAGACGACCGTTGGCGATCTCCTTCGCCTTCAAGGTCTTCAAGTCACCCTTGGCGTAGCCGAGCGGGTCGAAGATGCCACCCGGGTAACCCACAACGCCAGCCGGGAGCTTGGCGTTGGAGAACGGCGTCGGATCTTCGCTCACCGAACCCGGCTTGCGAATGTCTTGCCATCTGCGCACTTCGGCCCAGTTCATCATGAGCATTTGCACCCAGAACAAAGTCGTGGCGTCGGTGAAGTAGCCGTCGTACAACGGGGCCTCGTGCCAGTTCGGCAAGTTGCTGATGCCCATGTTGGTGAGGATCTCCGGCGCCGCGGCGCCGGCGACGCCGAGCATCGCCCAGCGGCCGTGTTGAAGCTCGGCTTGCACGTACCACTTCAAATCCTCCGGATCCTTGCCGAGTTCGAGCGGATCGAAGCCGTAATCACCCGGCAACTCGTTCTTCAAGTGCGCCGGCGCGGTCGCACCGGGCATCCACATCGGTTGCGTCGCGGCGCTCGCGCGCGTCTTCAAGCTTTGACGCTTTTGCGCCTTCGCCGCGCGCAAACTGCATTCGCGAAATCGCGCGTTCGTCGTCAGTCGCCCGTTCGTCGCGTTCGCGTCCCGTCCATCCCATCCCTCCCTCGCGCCGCGCGTCTCGCCGCGCCGCCTCGCCGCGCGCCGTCGCTCCCTCGCGTCGCTCGCGCGCCCGCGGCGGCGCCGCGGACGGCGTCGAGTCCGAAGCCCCGCGCGCGTCGCCGCGCGCGTCCCGCCCCGTCCCGCCGCGCCCGATCGCCGCTCGAACGTCCGCCCCCCCCGCGCCCTCGCGCGCGCTTCCGCGCCGCTCGATCGCCGCGCGCGACGCGCGAAATTCCCTCGAATCGAAATCCCCGTTCGAAGACGCGCGCTCGCGCGCGCGCGCCGCGTCCGCGCGCGCGCGAGCCCGTCGCCGTATCTCCCTCGCGCGATACGATACGATCGCGATACGACGCGCGCGATCCGTTCGCGGCGCGTCTCCGAGCGCGCGACGTCGCGTCGAGCGCGCACCTGACGACGGCGGTGGAAGAGAATTGAACGGCGGCGGACATGACGACGGGTGTGCGTTTCGCGCGCGGGTGTGTCGCCGGCGCGCGATCGGCGCGCGCGGCGGACGCGCGATGGTTGGTGTGTTTATGGCACACATCGGTGTGTGTGGGTTTGTAGTGACAGATATAATATAGCATATCGGACATTCGGTATGTATTTAAGGGATTCGTAACGGTTTTATTTCACGCGCTCGATATATCCGTTCGGCGCGCCATCGCCCGCACAGCGCGACGCGGGCGGCGCGATGACGCGACGCGTCGACGCGAACGCGCGCGCCGTCGACGCGCGCGAGCGCGAGTGCGGTGAACTCAGGGTGCGTCGGAAGCGCGAACGCGACGCGAGATGGCGCGGACGCGACGCGAACGCGAACGATGGATTGCATTCGAGTGACCGTTCGACCGTTCGACCGTTCGCGCGACCGTCGACGCGTCGACGGCGCGCGACGGCGACGCGGAGGCGCGCGCGACGGCGCGAAACGGTGATGCGAAACGCGTCGAACGCGCGCGAGCGAGCGCGAGGCGCGAGGACGGGCGCGGGAGACGCGAGGGGACGCGAGCGCGGACGGGGGACTGACGGCGAGGCGAGACGCGCGCGCGACAGGGATTTTCGCACTCGTTGCTCGGGAAATTGGACGCCGCGAGACAGGCTGGGAGGTTCGGTGAGGCGGAGATCGCGTTGTTGAAGGAAAAGCTCGCGATCGTGGTGAGCGCGTTTCAGAGCGAGCGGGAGAAGAGGGAGAAGGAATTGGAGGCGCTCGGGAGCGCGGCGCGCGTGGAGCTGAGCGAGCGAGAGTTCGCGTTGTCGAGCGCGAGATTGGAGCTCGCGGAGGCGAGACGGTTGATAAAGATTTTGGAAGCGAGAGAGGATAGTACGAGAGACGATCTCGACGAGGCTTTGACGGCGAATGAGATTTTGAAGGCGCAGTTGCTGGACGAACACGAGTGCGCTTCGACGCTTCGACGCGAGTGCGCGCGGTTGCGCGAGGCGCTGCGAGATGCGGGCGAGGCGTTGGCGTACGCGGCGGAAAGAGAAGAAGAACTCACGAATAAGCCGGCGGGAATGGATGACGTGGAGGTGAGACTCGAGCGTGAGGCGCAAAACGCAAAGATTGCGCGCTTGGAAGAAAAGCTCGTCGAGACGAGGGACGAAAACAAATTGCTCAGACGAGACTTGGTGGAGCGCGACGGAGAAAACTCAGAGTTACATCGCGCGGTTGCCGAGCGCGATGGTGCGCAGCGGTTCCTCAAAACGCAACTCGCGGACTGGAATCAGCGTTTGTACGCTCGCGCCGAAGGAAGCGACTCCCAACTCGCCGGTACGACGACGAGCGCGAGCGAAGGTTCGGCGACTGAACTGCGAACGAGGTTGGATCAAGTCGAGATCGAACTCGGTGCGAAGACTGGCGCGGTTATCGCGTTGGAGCGTCGCGTGAAAGATCAAGACAAGGCACTCGAACGCGCGCGTGCGGAGATCGAAAAGATGCGCGAGAAGCTCTTCGCGCGCGAGACGACGGATGTCCGCGCCACGGCACCGAAGCAGCGATCCAAGTACGTCGAGGACGCCGAGAATACCGCGGCGCAGGTTATGGAGACGCTTCGCGCGACGCGCGACAGACATGCAGAGAAGCGTAGTCGCGACGCTCGCGCGGCACGACGCGTCGGTGGCCCCAAGAGCGCGCAGAGCCGACCGGCGACGAAGAAACGCGAGCGAGCGCCGCCGTCATCCGTGGTCATTGACGCGAACGCCCCGTACCAACCGCCGCGAGCGAATGACGACGAGGACGAGGACGACGATGGCGATGATGACAGCGAGTACGAAGAAATTGACGTGCCGATCAAGCGCACGACGAAGAAGGGAATGTCGAAGAAGAAGTCAATCGCGCCCGCCGCCGCCAAGGAAAATGCCGCGACGGACGCCGCGCCGGCGAACGACGGTCCGCGCATGCCTCTCGGCATGCTTCAGATGCCCAAACTAGGCGCAAAGAAAGACAAGGGCGCGGTCGACGATGTCGCGCAGAAGAAGCGCCGATTGAATCGTCAATCGGCGATTCCCGAAGCGTTGCCGTCTTTAATGTTCGGCGTCGCCGACGGCGATTTTCAAGTCGCCCCGGCAAAGTGAGCCACCCGAGAATTACCCTCGTTCGCGTCCTTTGCACGATGAAACACCACACGAGCTAAATACTATCACGCATCGCTGCGTCCTACGCGTCCCTCCCGCGCCGCGTCGCCCCCTCGCCGCCGCCTTCGCCGCGTCGACTCAAACGTCCCGCGTCTCTCGCGCCGTCCCATCGCCACCAACCGCACCAACAGCCCCCCCACGACGAGCGCGCTCACCACGCACACCCCCACCAGCGCCTCGCGCGCGCGCGCGCCCCCCCTCGCGTCGTCTTTCCACCGCCAGTCCTCGAACATGCCCGCACACCGCGCCTCGCAATGGCGTCCGTCGCCCCGCGCGCGCGCGCGTCGACCGCCTCGCGCGCGCGCGCGCGCGTCGCGTCGTCCGCGTCGGCGTCGTCGACCGCGCGTCGGCGCGCGTCGCGCTCGAAACACGGCGACGCGCGCGGCGTCGACGTCAACCGACGCGCGGTCGCGCTCGCGCTCGCGGTCGCGCTCGCGACGCGCGCGGCGCCGCGTGCGCGCGCGACGGCGACGACGACGACGGATGAATTCAACGCGCTCGAGCGACGGGCGAAGCGGGCGTACTACGCGCGCGATTTGAAGCGGGCGCGCGAGGACTTGACAGCCATCATCGCGATGGAGCCCGAGACGCCCGAGTGGCGCGAGCGCCGCGCGCAGGTGCTCGTCGACATGAAATTGTTCGAAGAAGCCATCGCGGATTACGACGAGGCGGAGCGAATGTATCGAGCGATGTACGACGACGCGACGACGACGTACAAGTCGCTCGGGATGCTGAGTAATCGCGCGTTGGCGTACGAAGGGTTGAGTCGCTGGGACGCGGCGATCGCGGATTACTCGGAGGCGTTGAAGTACTCGTCGATGATGGGAGCGACGCCGCCGTACGTGCTGAATTCGCGTGGGAATTGTTATAACTCGATCGGGGAGTACGAGAAGGCGCTGGATGATTACTCGCGCGCGGCGGGCATTTTTCAGCAGTCTCGAAATCTTAGCGGAGCGATCTACGCGCAGAGCAACGCGGCGTTGATGCTCGCCGAACTCGGCCGAATCGACGAGGCGATAGAGGACATGGAAAAGGTTAAAAGACGAGCCGCCGGGAGCGTTGACATGCGCGCCGCGCTCGCGGCTCTCTATTGGTCGCGAGGGGAGGAGCAGCGCGCGGAGGATAATTGGAATTGGAGCTGCACGGCGATCAACAGTGGCCAAATGGTCGAAGGTGGTCCAGTGCTCGACGGCTGCGAGCTTTATCGCGATTACGATTGGCTCGGTCGCATTCGACGTTGGCCCCCGTCGATGGTGCAAAAGTTTAAAAGATTCATTGAGTTGAGTTGAAAACAATGATTTAGTGATACAATAGTCGTTAGATCTAGTTGAAATACCACAGCGTCGTTCCCTCGATGAGCCCGAGCGTGTCTACGTTTGATTCCAAGTCGCCGCTATCGCCAGAACCTTTGCGGCGCTTTGCCACGCACACGACGACGGGAAGCCCTCTCGGCGCCTTTGAGAAGTGCACGATAGGCACTGGCGCTTGGTCGGGTGCTTGCGAATTCGTGTACTGACGTCCCGTTTTTCTGGGATCAATGTCAATCATCGCTTCTACGCGTGCTCTCGCGGCGGGCGAAATTTCATTCATGAAATTTTTCGCGTCACGCCCTGCGCCCCACACGATGAATTTCTCCCACGACTTCATGGGAAGAATGCGTTCCTCGAACGCTTGCGCGCGAACCTGCAACAGCCGACGGCGACTACACCGTGCTGATGCGCTCTGTGGACTCCAGCGATACAACAGCACCGGGTTATGCGGGTAGTCCCCGGCGCGTAAAAGCGATGGCAAGCCCTTTTTCAAGTTCTGCTCGTAATTTAACGCCAAGTGCCGTTGGAAGAAAATTAAATCTTCCGCCTCGCCCGAACCAGGCGGTGCCTCAACAAAACCGCCTACGGTTTCTGCGACCGTTCGCGCCATGCACCACGTCGGCAAGAGTACCGTGCACTCTCGGAATTGTTCGAGGTGAAGCTCGTTTTGCGTCATCATGTTCGCCCAGGCTTCGTAATGCTCCGTTGAACCGCTTGGATACCGTTTCCAGCACCCTCCAACGATGGCCGTCCGATTTTCCGCGGCGAGTGGCACTTGTAGCTCGAGTCGCTGTGGCATCATGACGTCGTCAGAGTCCAGGAAGACTAAAATGTCTCCGTGACTCTGCTCGATGCAACGATTTCGACAGAACCCGATACCAAAGTTGGGCGCGTCTTCCGCGACAAACTTCGAGCTCTCTGGCCACCTGCTTCCGTTCACCACAACGGCGATGCCCACTCGGGTAAACGCCTCGCGCCAGATTTTGATGATGTCTGGCGACCCATCCGTACTGCTGTCGTCGAAGATGCTCACCTCGATTGGACCTCGGTACGTTTGAGCGCATATAGAGCTCAAAGTCTCATCTAACCAACGAGATGCGTTATACACGGGAACAATGATACTGACGCTCGGCAAAGTAGTATCCACCGGAGGTCGAACGGGTTGCTCCTTGGGCGACGTCGACACTAGGAAATCGAGCACGCGCTTGAGCTTCGGCTTGGCGGATACGACTTCTTTGAGGATGGGAATCCCAACCTGCTCATACGATTCTTGCTTCACTCGAGCCATGCCATTCGCCAAAAGGCGTACTGACGAAGTCAAGTTACTCGTTCCACTATGAATCATCCACGGGTGTAACAACGCCACGGTCCCAGCCTTCCCGACAAGTTGCTCGATGACGCCATCGATGTCGTCTCGTCGAATCGCATTTTCAGCTTCGTGCGCATCTAGCTCGTACGAAAGCGGGAGACGTCCTTCGGTCGACAATTCGCTCACTAGATCAATAGCCCATGAGTTCAAATCTTGGTGAATGATGCCGCCCTTTGAGCGCAAATGCGACGCGATCCACTTGTGTGAACCCTTGATGAACGCCGTACCGCCGCCGCCCGGGACGCAGTCGGATAAAAATACCAAAATAATCACGCCTTGGTACGGATGTCCGTCCGGTGTGCGCTGCGCATCCGTGCTGAATCCCGCGCCAATGTCTAAGTGCCAGCCTCGGTTGAGCATACGCCTTCGATTGACCGGATGCCACGACCTGGCCGCCTCGAGCTCCTCCGCCTTTGGCTCTGGAGATCCCTCCCTGACTTGTCTGTCTACGATATTTGCCGACCTTTCGTCTAAAAGCATCATCGCCCGCCCTCGCACTTGTTTTTTCGTGCACGAAGGGCGTACTCTCTGCATCAACTGCGTGATGTACTGCCACTTCTCCCCGTGCTCCGTAACAGCCGCCAGAAGCGCGGCGTCGTGCTCGGGCGCCCATGCGCTTTCATAATGCTCCTCACACTGCTTCGCCGTCCACGTCAACTCACTCGTGCTCATCATCTTCGCGATGGCATCCCAATTGTGACCGCCCTCCTTCAACTTTCTCACGTTCCCGCTGTCGCACTCTGTCCATCTCGCAGGCGCCGGCGCGCACGCCCCGCTCTCGTCGCTCACTTTCCTTCGCTTCTCGCTCTGTTCCGCCCTCGCCGCCCTCGCTTTGGCTTCCTCCGCCACGAGCATCGCTTGTTCACTATCCTTTTCCGGAAACGTCACCGGGCAGTACCAATGCCGCACGTCGCACGCGCGTCGCCGTTCGTCCACCGCGTTCAGTTCTATGTCCCACGCCGCGCGCCCGAGCACTTCGTCCAGCGCTTTCGCGAGCTCGGGCGAGTTCCTCAGCGCGTCCCACGGCGCGCCGTCGCTCGGGGCGACGACTTCGATCACCCTTCGCGCGTTCCCGCGCGGCCACGTCGAGGGGTCGTCCAAAGCGAGCGGCGTCGACGCATTTCTTTCGCGACCGCTCTCGGCGGTGACGCACGGGTCGGCGAGTTCGCGACGCAACTGCGCGCGTATACCGTCGACGACGGACGCAGAGACGGCGTCGGGGATGAGAACGATGCCGTCGGCGATGAATCGCTCGCGGAGCGACATGGCCGCGACGGGCGCGGCGCGCGCTGCGGGACGAAGTCGAAATTGAAATTGCCAAACCTTTGCCGCAACAAAAAGTGCACACGACCGGGACGGCGACCGGGACGGCGACCGGGACGGCGACGAGAACGAAGAATCGACCGAGGCGCGCGATCGGACGTGTCGTGACGTCGTGAAGTCGTGATTGAACGACGATGAAAGAATGTGATGGTACAACGCGAAGTGGAGCTCACACTTCGGATCGGTCGTCGGCGTTCGCGGCGGCGGCTAGGAGGGCGTCGGATCGCTTGGCCAAACGCGTGGCCAGCGGCGCGTCCATGAAGAGCTGTGTGATGTGACACACGATGCATGGGATTGCTATCAGACCGCCTGAGCCAAAGACATCTTCGGGGAGGTAAGATATGATGGTCATGGCCACGGGGAGGGTCTTTTGGCTGGACATCATCACGCACGCCACGCGTTCGGGGCCGGAGAGGCCGAGCGCGTGCGTGGCGGCGTAATTGATGGCTAGGAATACGACGTGAACCAGGACGGCGGCGAAAAGCACGGCGAATATCGTGCCTACGTTTGTGTCGATGAGCTCTTTGGCGCTCTTGGAGATGGACATCCAAACGACGATGATGAGACACGAATTATTTGTCAACGTGAGCTCCGCTTTGCGCGCGTTCGCAAACGCCGCCACTGCTGGAATCATCTCTCGCGCAACCTTCCCGAGCACGATCGGAAGCAGAATCGTGAACAACAACTTAACCAAAAGTTTCACCGCCTGCGTCGACATGTCGTTCGCCGCCCCGTTCACCGCGCTCGCCATCTCTCTCGGCCCGCTCGCCACGACGGCGTTGAAGTAAAACGGCACGGTAAACACCCCGATCAGATTCGTGCTCACCGTCAGCATCAGCGCCAGCGCGACGTTCCCTTTCGCGTTTCGCACGAGCGTCACACCACTCGTCAGCGTCGTCGGCACGCAGCAAAACAGCGCTAATCCGTATCGAAATTCTATCGGTTTGTACGGCACGCGTACTAGGATAAACCCGAGCAGCGGCGTCAAGCCTAATATGGCCACCCATCCGTACCCGAGCGCGCCTCGTCCAGCCTTGAGCGCTTGCGTGATTTCCTCCGTCTTCAGCGTGGCGCCGGATATGACGAAGATGATCACCACGCACACCGTTTGGATGACGCTCCAGCCGCTCACTGACACCTTGGCGAGCGCCTTGCCGGCGGCCGGGACGGAGAGCCCGAATAAAAGCGCGAGGCAGAAGCCGCAGACGAGAAAATTGTCGAGCAAGAAGGCGCGCGCGCGCGCGTGCATCGGTTTGGGCTCAGGCTTCACGACATCAGCGAGCATCGCGCGCGAGGCGCGGTGTGAGACGCGGACGAATGGCGAGCTAGTGAAGAAAAAGTGAAACGACGCGCTTTGGCGGCGATGTGTCTACGCGTTGGTGGTTTCACTACAACCAAACTAAAGCTTTGGTGTCGGTCGGGGTCGCGCTCACAGTCGATCATCGCCTCGGTGAGGCTTGACGTTGCTCATGTCTCGCGGCTCGTTTCGGTAGCTCGCCGTCGAGAGGCCGGTGATGGGCTCTTTGCGAGCTTGAAATCGCGAGAGTTTTTGCGTGACGCTCAAACCGTGCAATCTGTCTTCCTTGCCGAATGGCGCGCGGTGGATATCGAATCGATCGTCGTACTCGTCGTAATCCAAATCCGTGTAGTAGTACCCGTCGTCCTCCGTCATGCAAGAAATGATGGTTAGGATGCCCATGGAGAGCGCGGCGACGAGGACGACGGTGGTGAGGATGACATAGAGCACCCCGTTCACGTCACTCATGTGATGGTGCGGAGCCCAGTCGATGTAATCATTCATCCCGGCGACGTATGTCGGATCAATGTACGTCAGGTTGCTGAGTTTCAACGGCGCGACAGCCTCGATGAGCAAACCGCACGTCGCGTTGAGCTCGCCGCCTTGCATCGCGATGCGCGCGTAACCATTTTCACCCCACTGCGTGCCCCAAGAGTTCTTTATCACGACGTACTCCATATCCAGCGTTTTATCGTAGCCGAAACCGACGGCGACGACGGCGTGATTGATCAAGTTTGGATGGTTGGCCCAATCCGGTTGACACTGATCGTACGTGAGGATGCCGCCAGAGTAGAATCTAAAGTGCTCGCCCATCGCGTTGACGGCGACGGACACCGGTTGCATGTAAATTGCCGATTTCAAGTCGTCCCACGTGTTTTCGAGGACGATATAGTCGTCGATCGACGCTGCGTGTTTGCGAGCCGTGTTCGATCTGCAAGGCCCTACTTCGCTCGTCTTGATCGTGTACGGATGCACTGGATAATCTTCCGCGGCGCTGATGCCCCCTTTCATCACCGCGTACTGATACCCCGTCACCATGTTACCCCCCGTGCAATCTTGATCGATCGGATCGCACTCTAACAACATTTGAGGCGACAGCGTCACCGCCTCTCTCGTCCAAATATAGTGCACGCCCTCCACCGCGGCGGCCGTAGTAAAAGCCCAGCACCCACCGCACGCACCCTGCTCCCAAACCTTACTCAAGCCACCGAACTTGCGCCAATCCCAACTCGTTGGAAGATTATTGGCGTCGTATAACTCGCCATCCTTCCCGCGCTCGTTGGCCCAAATATCCGCGTTTCTCCGCAGAAACTCGTCGTGCATCTCGCGCCAGCTATCTTTCTTCGTCCTGCTACGGTCCCGTTCGCCATCGGGTGTCGGTACTAACCGTCCCGTGCGCGCTACAAACTCCTCTCGCGTCCTATCGCTCCACAGCGTCGGCCCGAACGTCGCTCGCGAGTCCTCCTCCTCCTCCTCCTCCGCCGCCGCCGCCGAGCGCTTCGACCGTCGACCCTTCGACCGATGCCCCAGCGCCGCCGAGTCGTCCTCCGCGTCGCGCAGCGCCCGCACCACGCGCATATTCTCATAAAAAATAGCCTCCCGCCGTCGACTCTCCTCGCAAGGATACGCGTCGGCGTCGTCGCCGCAGTACTCGCGCGCGCGTCCGCCCTCGCGCGCGAACGCCTCGAACGCCTCCCGCATCGTCCGCGCGTCTTCCTCCCTCGCCAGCGTCGTCAACAGCGCGGTCTCCATCGCCGTCGCCGTCGTCGCCGGTCTCCCGTCGCCGTCGCGCGCGTCGTCGCGCGTCGTCGGCGCGTGGGTGTTGCGCGTTCGATCGTCGTCGTCGTCGTCGCCGCGCGCGACGCCCGCGCGCGTCAGCGCGAGCGCCAGCGCGCACGCGACGAGCGCGACGCGCGTCGTCGACGCGCGCGCGCGCGCCATCGCGCGTCGCCGTGTGCGCGCGCGCCGGTCGGTCCGCGACGACGGCCGTCGGGTGTTCGCGCGCGTGACGCGCGCGAAAACGCTATGAAATCGAGTACGTATAAAGCGCACGAAAACGCTATGAAATCGAGTACGTATAAAGCGCACGAAAACACCATGAAATCGAGTACGTATAAAGCGCACGAAAACACCATGAAATCGAGTACGTATAAAGCGCACGAAAACGCTATGAAACCGTTTCGACGACCGAGGGGGACGAGGCGCGCGCGACGGCGACGCGCGGCGCGCGACACCGCGACGCGACGCGCGCGCGACGGCGCGACGACGGCGCGACGACGCGAGGATGGTTTTTTGGGACAGTCCCGAGAGCGCGGACGAGGACGCGCGACGACCGCGCGCGCGGTGCGACGGCGAGGACATCAACCGACGCGCGACGGCGACGACGCGCGCGCGCGCGTGGTTGCGAGACGCGCTCGAGCGAGGGACGACGGCGACGGCGCGCGCGACGGCGACGAAGGAGACGTTAGTTCTGGACGACGCCGCGCGCGAAGCGCGCGAGGGAGCGACGAGCGAGGAGGAATCGAGGCACCTGCGTCGACACGTGGACGCGCTGACGAGGGAGTGCGCGGACGCCGTCGCCAGGGCGAACGCGAGCGAGATCGCGAGGGAACGATTTGAACAACTGCGGCGCGAAAATGCGGCGTTGAAAAACGCGGACGCGCTGTGCAAGAAGGCGGAGACGCGAGCGAAGGCGGCGGAGGCGAGGGCGAACGCGGCGCGGGACGCGATGGTGAGCGCGAAGCTTCGTCACGAGGCGGCGCTCAAGAAGGCGTACGAGGAAAAGGATGGCGTCGTGGAGCGCATGCGGATAGACATCGAGATGTTGCGATCGGAACTCGCGTGCGTGGAGGCCAAGGTGTCGACGCTGGAGGATCAAAACGCGGAGATGGAGGAGGATTTGAACGAATACCGCGAAGAAACGGCGCACTTGGACGAAATCATCGCGCAGGCGGAGAGCGAGATGGTGAGAATGCTCGAGGAGAAACGCGCGATCGAGCGTGAACTCGCGGCAAAGAGTGCGATGAACATCAAGTCGCTCATCATGAGTCCTTTCTCGCCGTCATCCAGTTCGCCGCTCGGCACGCCGCGTCTCGCCGCCGCCATGCGTTGGTTCGACACCGCCGTCGTCTCGCCAATGCGTTCGCCGTTCGCGGACATCACGAACGCCGATGACGCCGACAACGACACCATGGGTACGAAAACACCGACCGCGCGTAAATCTCGCCTCGGACCGGGGATGAGTCCTTTACCCAAGACGCCCGGCGCCGTCGTCGAGGATTCGGCGGAGGACGTCGAGCAATACGAGAGCGACGACGAAAGCGTCGGCGTCGAGACTGTTCGAGAACGAACGTGCGAAGTCAAACGTTGGCGATTGGTTCTTTCCAAAGTTCCCGAATCGAGACTTTACGGCAGACGTTGGAGCGACGTCGGCGTGCGCTTGCGCGTCGTCGGCGCGGTGTCGCTGTGCAACCTCGCGTCGGCGGCGTCGACGTAGTTTCGCCCGGCGCGCGATCTCGAAAGCTTGTCATCATCATGTATGTTTATACCGTCATGGCATCGCGCCCCGCGAGCACCTCGCGCGAGCGCCGCGCGTGAACGTCGTGTCGAAGCGAAGCGAGAGCGCGGCGCGGCGCGTGATTCGAAAATGATTCTCCTCTCATTACCTTCGCTAGAGTTATGTCTACGACGCCTACAAACGACGACCACGGCGACCACCCTTTCTACGAGTAGAATCCGTCGGCGTCGGCGTGACGTCTTCGATTCGGCCAATCTTCAACCCGGAGCGCGACAACGCGCGAAGCGCGCTTTGCCCGCCCGGACCCGGCGACTTCGTCTTATTACCCCCGGTCGCGCGCATCTTAATGTGCAACGCCGTGATACCGAGCTCTTTGCATCGCGCGGCGACGTCTTGCGCCGCGAGCATCGCCGCATACGGCGAGGATTCATCGCGATCAGCCTTCACCTTCATCCCGCCGGTGCATCGGCTCAGGGTTTCCTTGCCCGACAAATCCGTCACGTGCTGCGTCGTCGAACGCGCGCGTCGGTCAGTCTCTCGCAATCGTCGTTCGGCGCGTCGCACGGCGCGCGCGAAAACGAAAACGAATGTCATCGCGCACGGCGTCGACGTCCTTCATCGCCGCGTCGCGCGCGCGTCGTCATCGCCATCGTGCGCGCGACGATCGCACTAGGGCTTTCATCGCGCCATCGCCATCGCCATCGTCATCGCGCGTCCCTCGCGCGCGTCGCGTCGCATCGCTCGTTCGAGCACGCACCACGAAAGTATCGTTAAACGACGCGTAGATGTGCGCGACGCCGAAGACGAGCTCGCCCTCGCGCGCGTTGGGACCGACGTACGTAGCCTGCGCGCGGCGTCGATCGCGGTCGGGTCAGTCGGGCGTTCGCGTCGTCGTCGTCGCGCGCGCGCGGCGCGCGCGCGCGCTCGGTCGCGCGCGCTCGACGCGGTAGGCGCGCGCGTCGCGGCGTCGCGGCGTCGGTCGAGTCGCGCACCATGTCGCGGTGCGGCGCGTCGTCGAAAGACGGCGCGCGCGCGCCGCGCGCCCGCGGTCTCGCGGCGGGCGCGCGGATGGACGGTGTCGTCGAATGTTGGCGTTTTCGGGCGTACTCTACGTGCGTTACTGAATACGCATACGGAGCGGTCGGTCGCCGCGGGGACCGGCCGTTACACCGACGCGCGCGACATACATTACATGACGGCGCGGCGCGAGCGCGCGCGCGCGCGGCGACGGCGCCGCGTCGCCCTCATCGCGTGCGCGTGCGCGCTCGCGGTGATCTGCGCGCGCGCGGTGACGCCGCGACGCGCGCGCGAGCGGCGCGCGGACGCGCGAACGCCGCGAGAACTCACGCTCGCGTCGCACGGTGCGTTTCTGGCGCTGGACGTCGAGTCGAAGGCGGCGCGCGTGATACATCGCGGCCGGGGGGTGTATTACGGCACGTTCGAGGACGGATCGTCGTCGTCGGACGCGGTGTGGGTGGCGTCGAGGCCGGATAACGCGAAGACGCGGACGCGGACGGCGACGCGCGGGGACGCGTTGCTCAGAATAGACGCGAAGCGGGGGGAGATTTTAGAGGAAAGGGCGATCGATGCGGCGTTCACGCACGACGTCGTGCGACGAGGTGACTCGGTGTTCGTCGCCGACACTGGGAACGGGCGGATTTTGGAGTTGGAGTATCCGTCGATGAGGACGCTTCGGGCGGTGGAGTTGTCGGTGAAGGCGCACGTGAATACGCTCGCGCCGGCGGACGCGAGCGAGTACGGCGAGCACGCGGTGTGGGCGGTGCTTCATAATTTAGGTCCGAGCGAGGTGGCGTTGATCGACTTGGAAACTGGGCGCGAGTTGCGACCGAGGTTGACCAGAGTGGGCACGAAGTCGCACGGGTTGGTCATATACGAAGATCGATTCATCATGCTGAACAGTGGAGAGGGGCAATTGATTTCCGTGGACCCGTCGGGTGTCGAAGATTACGAGATTTTATGGACTGATGATTCGCGGACGTTCATGAAAGGGTTGTGCGTGATCGATGACGTGGCGTTTTTCGGCGTTTCGGCGTTCGGAAGAAGAGAAGACCGAGGCGATCCAAACAAGTCGAGCGACGTGGTGGCTTTCGATCTCGTTCGTAAGCGCGAGCTCTGGCGACAGACCGTGATGACGCACGGATTGCTCAACGTCATCGCCGCGCCGCAAATAGAGTCGAGCACTTGGTCGCACGCACATTGGAATGCAAACTCGCCGTCGTTGTACGCCGAATGGATTCCTCTGGCGGCGAAGCAAACGAACGATTGTGAAGCGACCGATCGGAATTCCTTGCTGTTGACGTACGACGACGTCGATGTACATCTGCTTCGTGATTACATTCAAGGCCTCCCTCGCGACGTGTTCAAAGAGTCTGGCAAAAACGGAAACGCTTTGTTGGGTGGGAGAGACGGCAACATGCAAAAGTTCAAGCCAAACGTCGATGGCATGCTCTTGTTTTTCTCAGATCGAGGTGGCGAACACGTTTTTGAGTTTCCATTTTGGAAACGTCTCGAGCCGTACGTGCAACCTGTGCTGATTGATTTGTTCACCGATCAACTCGGCGTCTCGGATCCGTTACGACACGTGATACGGCTACAGCTGGCGGTGATGAATCCTGGTTCTGAAATTTTGCCACACGTGGATACGGGCGACTGGGCGAGAAGACACCATCGATTTCACGTTCCAATCATAGTCCCGCAAAACGCTGGAGCGGTGGAATTCGTCATGATGCCAGAATCCGGTCAGGAAATCGCCGTTCCGCTCATCGAAGGTCGTCCATTTGAGATAAACAACGCGGTGACGCATCGAGTACGGAACAGCGCCTCGTCTTGGCGCATCCACTTACTCGTCGACTTTAGCGAGCAACCGACGGCGAAGAGGCACGTGCTCAAGCCTGGGGACGTTTGTGACTACGCCAAAATGGGCAGCGGTCGGTGTGTGGCTGTCACTTAGCGTGTAAGTAGGTCATCTTAGTCAACTTTGTATTGGTTTGATTACACATTCTTTCTTTCACATTTGCTTTCTCACATGATTTTGATCGCTCGCTCAAATCCAGCCGGCTTCCCCTGACGGCTAGCCGGCCTTCGCGGACCTCTAACTTCGCGCTCGATCCCCAGCGTCGATTCGCAAAAGCCCTCTTTGGCGATGCGAACCAATTTACTCGATATAACCAACTCGTCGTCGTCCAAGATTTCATACCGCGGCGGGTGGCCGATGTAGAACTTCCATTTTGCGAAGTCCTCATCCGTCGCTTCGAGCCTCGTCTTGATCCGAGCCTTCACTTCCCCGAGCGTCTCACCTTCACACGTGCGAAGTAACATCGGTTCATCGTAGGCATAGAACTGGTTAGGATTGGACAAGTCTTTGGAAATGTTGTACACACGCAAGAGTCTGTCTTCCTCTGACTCGTCATCGGGAACTTCCTCCGCACGAAGCGTCCAATATTGGTCGTTGATATCTGCGATATCCTTTTCCTCCTCGAAAACTTTGTAGATTTGCGAGTAGAAAAGTTCAAGCAGACGTAATTTGCGACCGCCGACTCGAGTACCGAGCCTAGATCTGACCTCTTCGAGGACATCCTTCACCGCTGCGCTCTTCGACAGACGCAGTTGGAATTCTTCAACGAGCTTTGTGTTCAGTCCATGGAAGAAAACTTTTAGCGTCTTCAATTCCTGGAGTTCGGGCAGCGGCATGTCTAAGACTTCGTAATAGAGCACGTCGCTTTGCTGGTTTTCCAGCATTTTTATCAAAGTATCCGCGCCTCTAAATTGGAAGCTTGCACTCTTTGGACCGTTCGTGTACACGTGATGCGCGGTGAAGCGCAATCGAAGAGGATCGTCCAAACCGATCGCCGAAGCCAAAACATCAGCGACTTGATCGTAACTCATCATTTTCGTCAACTCCAGAGTCACTTTGTCCACCTTAGGGACCTCCAGCTCTCTGAAGTGAACGATTTGATGATTGTGTCTGAAGTCCGCATATTGAACCACGTTGGGGAACTTTAGTGAATCTTCCATGTCTTCAGTGATTTCTGGTTGAATAAGCAAGATATCACCGTTACCGAGCTGCAACGTCTTGCTACCGTCATCGGGGTCGCTCAACGGATATGCTTTCACTTGTTTGTCCGATAATTGATCAATTTGAATCTTACTTTCGCGAACGAACGCAATTTCCTCAAACATGAGCGTTGACGCGGTACTGGCAAACCCTGCCATGGATTTGATCTTCGGCATGTAGGTACTGAGCGTCTCCTCGGGACTCGCGTAAAGCGTGCCACAGTAACTCAACCGCGCCTCATGCGGATTGTAAAGCTTGACGTGCAACCAAATGTCTCTTTCTGGGTCACTGTTCGCGAACGCATCATCGTCAAGCTCTTCCAGGTAGAGTCTGAATTCGCCTGATGAAGCATGCTGTGAGTTAGGCACCGTGTATTTCAGCCGTGTTTTTTCAACCGTCCAGGTCGGTGGGGTATTTGCGTGGTCTGGAAGCGCGGTGGCTGGCCGAGATGTTTTGTTGCGTCGTGGCGAGTAAGTCCAGTACCGCTGCCTCTCAGCTGGTATTCCGAGCTTCTCGGAAACGAGCTCCCTAAACTTTGTAAATGTCGACTTTTTATGCAGTCGGAACCTTTGCGCGCTCTCAAAATTCCCCAGATCAAAAAACTTCTCCGAAGCGATCTGCCGCTCTAAATCTTGCCTGGTCAAAACCTTGATGATGGTGTACAGATGCGCCTCCTTCTTTTCCTGCGCCTCTTTCTCCTTTGCCTTCTGCTCCTCCGCGAAGCGGGCCTGGAGGTATTCCGTGAGATGAGACTTATTGGCGACGCACATGATTTGATCCATGTCATCCTCTCGAATGTACACGAGCATGTAGGCGCTACTCACTTTTTGGAACCGCAAGTTCGGCGCCACGCGGACGTTTGTCGAGTCATCGTCTGCATCCATATCGCTATCGACCGCGGCTGCGCCGCCGCTTCCGTACTGTTCCACCACCGATTTTTCTGCGGTTTCTTTCGTCACGTGTTCGTCATCAAACTTGAACCACTGCGCATCTTCCGCCTGCAAATTGGGCTTGACAAACGCGTAATAATGTCCACCATTTATCCCCCCGCTGTGTACTAAGACGCTATGAAGCTTATACTTGTTGCGAACACTCTTGTCGGACTCGGGAACGAGGTACTTACGATCACCCACGTCGAGATCGAGCTCTTCGGGGAACTCATATCTATCATGGATCTTCACCATGGTGTCTCGTTGGTAATCGTACTCAAAACGCTTCAGCTGAATCTGCAACACGGGAGGAAAGTCGTGGAACAGCGTGCCTTTGCGAGCGTCTTGCAATCCGTGTCCCTCGGCGCGATACTTGTTCTCGCCATCAAGTTTTTCAATCTCAGTGTAACGATCAAAGGACGCATAAATATCTTTGCATCCCTTGACGTCTAACTGAAGATCGAGAAACTCCTCCTTGCGTTCGCTCTTGTAATCAACGTTGATGCACTCGATGAAGTTCGTCGTGTGCCCTTCGAAGAGCTTCTGAATCGTGCCCTCGACGCACGTTTGTTTCATGGCCTCTTCAAGCTTATCCTGAAGTACACGGTTGAGTTCCTGTACGTCGTGTTGCATGAAGGAATCGTAAGAGTCCCATCCAAACGATCGCGTCAAATCCTCCGTGCTCACGTCGCCTTCTTTGGCGTACTGAAGACAGTAGAACACCGATTGTAACGCTAATGGCATCGATGTGTGCGCCTCTTCCGTTTCGTTCGTAGGCATGTGATAGACCGCGCGACGAAAGGAGGGAATGTGATAGAGCGTCTGCAAGAGCGAGTTCATGTAACACGTCGCCCCTTGATTCTTCAGACCGATCAGCCCTGTCTCTTTGCGCGAGTCGTATTCGCTATAAAACGCACTCTGCATCGGTCGGTCGACTTCGTGCTCCTCAATCGGCGTCACATGCACTCGGAAATTCACACAGCCTTCGGCGTCAACGTAGCCCTTTTCAAAAACGTCTTCGCGCGTGATGAACGACGCGAACCCCCAATCCGCTTCGCGTCTGTCGAACGTGTGCGACGTTTCCTTCGATTCTACCACCGACGCATCCGTCGGATGAAGCAGCTGCAATTCGAACTTCGCGTGCCTTCTCCACTCTCTACTCATGTCGTCCTCGATTCGGCGCGGCTTTGTCGCCCCCGTGTCCAAGAACAAGCTCACCTGCGCCGGCGTCTCCGATTTCGAGTTCGAATTACTCCCGAACGGATACATCGCCAACCGAAAGAGTGTATCTCCGCACTCAAACGTTTGACTCACCACCTTCGCGTCTCGTTTCTTCCATCGCGAGAACTCGGCGCGCCACGAGAACGTCGTCGGCTCCGCCGTCGAGAACGCCAACTCGCTATCTTCCGAACCGCTCGACATCGATCGATCGTCGTCTTCCGCGTCCGACGCGTCGCCGTCGTCGGCATCTAACGACCGCATCTCCACTGCTCGCGCGGGCGTCGTTCGTCCGGACGCGTCGTCGTCAGTCGTCGAGGCGGGTGCGGATTCCAGATCGATTGCCGTCGCGATTCTCCGTCGGTTTCGTCGCGCGCGAAGCGCGCGCGCCCGATCGAGCGCCCGCGAGCGATGCGCACCGTCTTGCGAGGCGATATCATCGCCTGACATCAGCGCCGGTGAGGCGCGTCACCGTGTGGGGAGGTGGAGAGAGTGCGAGCGGAGATTAGACAGTTGCACTCGGGACGACGGTTGAACCGACGGCGAGCGGCGAGCGGCAGATGTTTCATCATTCATTCATGCCTTTGCGACGACGCGTTTCGACGAGCGGTGAGCTAGATGCTAAAGTTGAGGAATCGTTCGGTGCGCGCGGAGGGCGTCATCGCGCGCGCGCGGTGGCGCCGACGCGAGATTTGACGTGCTGCTGCTGCTGCGCTCGAGCCGTCGGGCGGGTGTCCTCGGGAACGAACGGGTCGCCGATGGCGCCGTGCACGGATCTTCGGAACGCGGGAAACACGACTGGGTCGCGAATTTTGCTCGCGATGAATTTTTCGAGCTCTGACTTTTCGGGTGAGGACTTTTCGGCGTCGCGAGCGGCTTTGGCGTACGAATCAGCCTTGCGTTTTTCTCGCTTCTGCTGCGAAAGCAGCGGCCCGAGCTTTCTACCGCCGCCGCCGCCGCCGCCGCCGGTCGAGGAAGTTCCCGACGATTTTCCCGTTCCCGTCCGTTCGCTCAAGTTGGCCGACGCCTTCCCGGCGTACGTCGCCGAGCTCGTCGCCGATTTCTCGGGCGATTTCTCCGCCGACGATATCGGACGCGGCACTTTCTGTGACTCCTGCGTCGCACCCTCGGTTTTCTTCCCCTGCTCCTTCCCGAAGCTCTGCGTCTCGTTCTCACTCGCTCGCTTCGCCCCGTTCCCAGCCTTTCGCTCTCGTTTTCGCTCCTGCTTCGACAATCTACGATGCGCCGAGAAGAAGGCCGTCTTGGGCGAGTGACGAGAGAGCACCTGCCCAAAATTCGTCCCATCGTCCACGCTCAGCCGCTTCCGCTCGCCTCGATCGCCGTCATCGTACACCAAACACACGTGGATCTTCTCCTTCAGCGCGTTGTCCCCCGTCTTGGCCAGTTCTTTAGAGAACGCCGCGTTCGATTTATGCGCCGCCGCCGCGCGCGCCACGTCTCGCAGAAATTGGTTCAACCGCTGTCCGTTGTGCACTCCCACGCGTCCGACGCGCGCGAGCCCACCGGAACCGGCGCGCGATTTATCCCCACCGCCCTCGCCGCCGTAGAACGATCGCTCGTCCACGCGCAGGTCGAACGGCGTCTTGTACTTTTCCATGTCTCGGCGCGCGGCGTTAGTTGGCGCGCGCGCGGTCCGCAGACCGCGGCGCGATGTCGCGCGCGCCGTCGATCGCCGCGCGGCGGTGCGCGAGCGTCGCGTCGACCGTCCCGACGCGCGCGCGACGGACGAATCGCGCGCGCGGCGCGGCGGCGTCGAGGAATGCGGACGCCGAGACGAACGCCGAGACGGACGACCGTCGCGACTCTCGACGCGCGTTTCTCGCGCGGGCGTGCGCGGGGACGGCGTGCGCGCGCGCGTCGTCGTCTCAAGCGTCGGAAGCGCGCGCGCCGAGCGGATACGACGCGCCGACGGTGGCGCCGAGCGGGTCGACGACGCGCGCGAACGCGTTCGAGTCGTCGCGCGCCGGCGGCGAATCCATCTCGCCGTACGCGTATCGCCTCCGATGGCCGAGCGGATGGTGCGCGCTGCGCGACCTCGCGAGCGCGCGAACCGTGGGCGTCGACGCGTCGTTTAAGGATCCGCTGGACGAGGCGAGCACGCTCGCGGTGTTCGTGACGCGCGGCGTTCGCGAACGCGACGTCGCGTCGCGATACGGAACGCTCGATGAAGACGCGAGACGACGCGCGGACGCCGCGCCGAATCAAAAAACCATAGGCAAGAGGATCGTGCGCGTGTCCGTGCCGCGCGGCGACGGCGCCGGTCGCGTCGTCGTCGAGGCGCACGAGATCGAAACCGAAGTCGGCGGCGGCACCGCCGGCAGGTTCGGCGCCGCCGTCGAGCTCATCCGCGTCTGGGTAGCGGACGGCTCCGAGTGGTGCGTTCGCGCCACGGCGAGTAAATCCGCGTGGCCGCGCGTTCGCGGCGAGCTTCGTCGCGCCGTCGATAGCTTTGAGTTCGCGTGACCGTCGCGCGGCGTTAGACGTTCGTAGTCGAGAGTCGCGTGACTTTTTGGGGTGGGTTGAATGACTTGGGCGTGCGATTCAACGACGGGTAGGGTCGTTTGCGTTTCTTAGTTTTTATAGTAAAAGTGGTGACTTGGGCACCGGTAGATCCAAATCCACGCGCGCGCGGAGACGCCGCGGAGACGCCGCGGGGACGCTCGAATTCCGCAATCATCACACCCCGACGCGCGATGCCGACGTCGGCGACGCCCTACCCCGACCCTCCCGCGTTCTTCACGCTTTACGGCGCGCCCGACGTCGTCCCTCCGGCGCCGCCGACGCCTCCCACGAACGCGGCGTACGCATCTTTCGGCGCCAATCATCACACCGCGCCCTGGCACGACCCCGACCACGGGTACGCCGCGTCCGGTGGGTTCGTCTACCCGATCTGCGTCGACGAGCGCGGGAAAACGGACGCGCGAGAGGAGATGTGCGCGCTGACGCGACACGCGACGGCGAGGTTCGTGGAGGCGATGGAGAGGTGCGTGGACGCGCCGACGCGCGCGGAGGAGGCGACGGGGGCGCTGCACGCGCTGTTCAACAACGCGCATAAATTGATCAACGAAACGATACGACCGAGTCAAGCGATGACGGATTTTGAGTATCAGATAGAACGGATGATTGAGGAGAAACGAACGAGCGTGGAGGCGCTGGAACGGGCGCTGGAACGGGCGAAAGCGGTCAAGGCGAACGCGGCCGAGGCGAGCGAGGATTTGGGAGTCGAGGCGCTGAAGAGAGCGCTGGAGGGGTAGATGCATAGATAGATAGAATTACAACGCAATGCGCGAGTGATGATGATACATCGTGTCGGTGACGATCACGTCCACGGGTAGAAATTGGCGAAGAGCGCGGCGCCGACGAGGGCGTAGGAGACGTGGTACGTCGCGATGAAGCGTCTCCACGCTTTGCTGTGGCGACCGAGGTGGGCCAGACCCCAATACATCGCCGGCGAGGTGCTCAAAAATCGCGTGGCGACTTGCACGTGCATGTACGTCGCCGCTATGACGGTCATCACCCCGAGTTTGACGAAGTACGCGCCGACGAAGAAGCGCTGCTCCTCCTTGACGAAGACGCGCGCGTCTCGCGACCAAGCAAAGCGCTTCGTGAGGTAAAACCCGAGCGCGATGGCGGGCGCGCCGAGCAAGACGTTCCCGAGGTTTCGCGCGCGATAGGACGACATGAAGCCTAGATTCCAGTAATGCCTCTGAATGAAAGAATACATCCCGCTCGGAACGTATCCGTACAGGTTGCGCCACGACTTTGGGCGACAATACGGTCGCTCCGCGCCGTCGAATACGGCGCCGTTGCAATATCGCATGTCCCCGAAATGAGCGAACGCGTAGTGCGGCGCGACGGTCAGCGCGATCGCGATCATCGCTCGCTTCAAGTGTCGCGCCGCGCGACGATGGCGCGTCTCGTCGTTCGCGTCGCGCAGTAAACGAAACATCTCTCGCCCGGCGTGTCCGAGCAACAAGACGACGCACAGCACCCCGTTCGAGCGGAACATCGTCGCGACGCCGAACAACACGCCGCTGTGCAGCACCTTATTTTCTTGCAACAGCGACCCCGCGGCGAACTGCGCGTACGCGAATCCCGCCTCGGCGTACGCGCTTCCGTAAAACACATTCGCCGGATTCATCGCGTACAGCGTCGCCGCGGCTTCCGCCAGCGCCTCATCCCTCAGCAACTGCGTCGACAGCGCGTACATCGCCTCCACGCTCCGCGCGAACGCGTACGCGTTAATCGCCACCGCCGCCGCGCCCGCCGCGCACTCCTCCCGCGCGTCGTCCCGCGTCGTCCTCGCCCCCGCCAGCCTCGCCGCGCGTCCCACCGCGGCCGTCGTCGCCCGCGTCGCCATCGCGAGCCCCGGATAAAACGCGTGCTGATGCTCGAACTCGTACCCTCGCACCGCGATCCCGACGTGATGTTCGCCGTCCCACGACGTCGCCGCGCGCACGCCCTCGCACGCGACGTCCGCGAGTCCGCCTCGCCGCGTCGCGTCGCGTCGCGTCGTCGACGCGCGCGCGAGCCCTCGCGAGGCGTCGTACGCCGGCATCGCGAGCCGCGTCGCGAGCACGACGCACAGCGCTCCAACGCGCATCCGCGCGCCGCGTCGAAACATCATCGCCCGCGTCGTCGTCGTCGTCGCGCCGCCGTCGCGCCGTCGCGCGTCGTCGCGCAGGAACGTCCCGAACGCCGCGCGCGTCGCGCGCCCGTCGCGCGCGCCGTCGCCGTCGAGCGGCATCGCGGCGCGCTCGCGCGTCACTCTGCGGCGACGCATCGACCGACGATGCATCGACGCGCCGACGCGTTGGACGACGCCGCGCTCGGCGCGTACACGTACGTCGACCTCGCGGGCGCGACGCAGGGGCCGTTCGCGGCGCGCGCGCTCGCGCGGTGGCACGAGGACGGGTTTCTCGAGCGCGCGCTCGCGCTGCGGCGCGACGGCGACGGACGCGAGACGACGGTCGGCGACGTCGTCGACGCGCTGCGCGCGTACGTCAGCGCGCGCGACGAAGAGGACGACGACGCCGACGACGCGCGCGCGCGCGAGGGCGACGGCGCGGTCGACGACGTCGCCGATGACGATCGCGACGACGCCGGCGCGCGCGGGGACGACGCGAGGGCGAGCGCGTTGGACGATCGACTGTCGCGGTTGCTCGCGATCGGCGGCGGCGAGCTCCCGCGCGCGCGCGCGGTGACGCCGGACGTCGCGGACGAGGGCGGGCGCGAGGACGCGGCGGCGCGGGATGCGATGGGATCGGAGACGGTGGGCGACGACGCGCGCGCGAGGGCGTACAGACGGCCGAGAGGGTGGCGGGACATCCTGCGCGCGACGCGGGAGAGGGTGCGGCGAGGACGGGCGGCGATGGGGGAACCGCTGGGCGAGGAGGACGAGACGGGGACGTGGAGCGCGGCGGTGAACGCGCGGTTGCGGGATCCGCGGCCGGACGGGCGCGCGCGGGGGACGGAACCGGACGAGGAGGGCGCGCTGCCGGAGGAACCCGCGCCGATCGATCTTCGCGAGCCGTTTTGGGTGATTGAAGATCGCGCGCGAATGGACGGTGAGCTCGACGCCGAGCGTTTGAACGCCGCGGTGGCGGAGCAGTTGCGAAATACGTCAAAGCCGCCGGCGAGCGGCGACGCGAGGAGCGACGATTCAGACGTGAGTTGGAGCGGGAAGCCGGGAGGCTTGGAACGACAGGCTGCGCGCGCGGCGGAGCGCGCGGCGCTCGAAGCGGCGCAGCGCAACGCGCGCGAGGCTGCGGCGAGGACGGAGCGGGCGGAAGACGCCGCGGCGGTCGAAGAAGACGAAGCCGCGCGCGCGCGAGCGGCGACGGAGGAAGCGCGACGAAGACGACACGAAATGGAGCAATACTTTGCCGCAAACCCTTACGCCGGCGAGTGGTGGTTGACGGAACAAGAAAACGACGGAAAGTTTACGCTCGGACCGTTTGCGTACCACGAGCTGCTGGAAAGGCTTCCTCACGTCGCGGTGGCGCATCGCAGGGACGACGACGCGTGGCGCGTGGTGGGTCCGTACGCGGCGCGCGAACGCGTCGAGGGTTACGGACGCAACATGGACGGCGCGGTGCTTTCGTTCGACCGTGATGAGGCTGATGCGGACGCGGCGGCGTCGCGCGATATGGAGACGGAAGCGTGGTTCGACGTCGTCACGTCTGTCATTGACGTAGAGGGCGAAGTACAAAATGCGCTCTCGCGAAACGTCGGCGACGAAAAGGATGTAAACGCGTGGTTCGATAGAGAAATGTCGAAAGTGAAACTTCCACCGGGAATCGCACCGATGAAATCGGTGAAGTCGACGCAACGAAAGCGTCGTCGCGGCTTTGAAACGCGCGTCGTCGCCAACGAAACTCAAAACCTTGCGTCGGCTCGCGTACTCGGCGATCTGTACCAAGCGGTGACGAGGAATCGAAAACGACTTTTCGCGGCGATCATCGAGCCCGTGTTGGACGAGTGGGAACGCGAATAGCTCATCTAGTATACTGTAGATTTCAACTCAATGCTCTAAATGTCTGCTATAAGTTACTCGGGGTCGGATGGCGTCGTCGCCTTCGCCTTCACCGTGAAACGCGGCGTTTCGCGTCCAGGTGGACGGGGACGAGGTAACAGCGCTTTTCGACTCCATTTGATGCTTCCACGCGCGTCCTTCTTGACGCACTTCACCTCGACTTGATCGCCCACCGAATAAACGTCGGATACATTTTCGGTGTGCTCGTGCGCAATTTCGCTCACGTGCAACAGACCATCGTCGCCGGAAGCGGTGGTGAGCACGCAACCGAAAGGTAGCACTTCTTTCACCGTGGTGGCGTACGTCTTGCCGACTTCTACGACGGAATTCTTCAAGTTTTCGATGTGCGCGATGGCGGCGTCGTACGACGCTTTGTTTTGTCCAAACACAGCCAAGTCACCATCGTCGTTAACGACGGAAACCTTTGCCCCGGTTTCTTTTTCTAAAGCCTTAATGTTCGAACCTTGAGGGCCGATAAGTTTCCCGATCAACGCCGGCGGCAGCGTCGCTCTGCCATAGCGAGGCGCGGAGTCCTTCATCACAGATTTTGGCTCGCTCACGGCGCGCTCCATTACGTCGATGACTTTCTGCCTCGCCGCTGACGCGCGATCGAGCGCTTCGATGAGAATATCCAACGGAATGCCCGCAGGCTTACAATCGAGTTGAATGCCAGTGACGCCCGAACGTGTGCCCGCAATTTTAAAATCCATATCCCCTAAAACATCTTCGAGACCCATGATGTCGTCCATGAGCGCGTACCGCTTGACCTCGCCCGTTTCCTCGTCTTCGTCCATGACGAGACCGATCGAAATTGCGCCGACGTGCTCGGTGAGCGGCACGCCTGCATCCATGAGCGCCATGGATCCCGAGCACACGGCAGCCATAGAAGACGAACCGTTGCTCTCGAGAGTCTCGGTGTTCACGCGCACCGCAAATGGGAAAGCGTCCTCATCCGGAAAGACTCCCAAAAGCGACTTCTCCGCGAGTGCGCCGTGTCCAACCTCGCGCCGTGAAAGCCCCCTCGCACCGGTTTCGTTCACAGAAAACGAAGGGAACGAGTAGTGCAACATCAGACGCTTGGACGTTGGACCCGTTAAATTGTCCAACCGCTGCGAGTCTTCGAGCGAGCCCAAGGTGACGGTGGCCAGCGCCTGCGTGTTCCCGCGCTCAAATAGTGCGCTGCCGTGCACGATGGGCATCGTTCCAGTGACACCGTCGAGATTGCGAAGTTCGTACACACCGCGTCCGTCGACGCGCACGCCCTCGTCGAGAACTCGTTCGCGAAGCACGCGACCGCACACGGCGAAGTACGCCGAACCCAACATGGCTTCGCTCACCTCACCACTCTCCATCCACTCCGGATGGCTATCCATGAGTTCGCGCACGACTTCGCTTTGTAGCTCCGCCATTTTACGCCCACGCTCGTGTTTATCCTGAATGTGCTCTTCGTAGAGCGCGACTAATCGCGCCTTGGCGACGTCGTAGCACGCGCGTTTCATCTCCGCCGTCACGGGAGCCGCCGCGAGCTCTTGCTTGGGCTTACCTATCTCGTTTGCGAGCGCGATTTGAGGAGGTATCAACTCACGCACGGCTTCGTGCGCTTTTCGCAGCGCATCGGCGACTAAAGTTTCCTCCAAGCCCCCAGATTTATTACTCTGCGCCTCGATCATCAACGCTCGCGCTTCGTTCCCGGCGTAAAACAGAGTGAAATCTGAACTCTCCACCACCTCATCCGACGGCGAAACTATGATTTCTTTATTCATCACCGCCACTCGGACCGCGCCGATGGGTCCATTCCATGGAATGCTCGACGCCGTCAACGCCGCGCTCGCTCCGTTCACCGCCAACACCGCCGGATCCTCCACGCCGTCGCTCGCCATGACGACGCACTGCAACATCACCTCCTTGGCGAAATTCTTCTCAAAAAGCGGCCGAGTCGCCCTATCGATCACCCGCATCGCCAGTATCTCCCTCTCTTTCGGCGCGCCCTCGCGTCGCGTGAACGTCGACGGAATCTTCCCCTTCGCGTACGACCGCTCGCGATAATCCACCATCAACGGCGCGAACCCTTTAATCAACGACCCGTGATCGAGCTCTCGACTCGCCGTCGCCGCGCACAGCGCCACCGTTTCCCCACTGTACGCCAGCACCGCCCCATCCGTCAGCCGCGCGAGTCGTCCGCTTTCAAACGTGACTCGTCTCGGCGTCGCCGCGTTCGCGTCGCCGTCCTCGCGGCTCGTCGTCGCGCGCGCCGTCGCGCCCGGAAACTTTCCCTCCGTCGACGACGCCGCGCTCGCCGCGAACGCGCGCGTTCGTCCGCGCGTCTCCGTCTTCGCCGCGGCCGCGCCGTGCGTTCTTCCGCGCGTCGTCGTCGTCGATCGCGTCGCGCCGTCCGCCGCCACCGCGACGAGCGTCTTCGTCGCGTCCGCGCGCGCGCGAAGCGTCGCGTCGCGGCCGAACGCGCGCGCGAGCGCTCGCAGGGCGTTCGCGCGCGGCATCGGACGGCGCGTCGAGGTGTGCGGACGCGTCGCGCGCGTCGTCGTCACTCGTCGACGCGTTCGCATCGCATCGCGACGCATCGGATGGCGCGACGCGCGCGCCTGCGCACGCGGCTCACCGATCTCGTGCCCGGACTCGAGCACCCCGTGACGCAGGGCGGCATGCACCACGTCGCGTACGCCGCGCTCGTCGCCGCGGTGTCGAACGCCGGCGCGCTCGGAACGCTCACGGCGCTGACGCAGCCGACGCCCGAGGATCTGCGACGAGAGATCGCGCGAACGCGCGCGATGATCACGCGGAGGAGCGAAAAGAGTAAGAGCGGATACGCGCCGTTCGCGGTGAACTTCACGCTGCTGCCGGCGCTGCGACCGCCGGATTACGAATCGTACGCGAGGGTGATTTGCGAGAGCGACGTCGAGGTGGTGGAGACGGCGGGAGCGAATCCGGGGAAATTCATCGAGATGTTCAAGAAAAAGGGGATAATAGTGATACATAAGTGCACGACGCTGCGACACGCGCTGGCGGCGGAGCGGTTGGGGGTGGACGCGGTGAGCGTGGACGGGTTCGAGTGCGCGGGACATCCGGGGACGAACGACGTGGGGGCGATGGTTTTGTTGGCCAAGGCGCGAGACGTGCTGACGGTACCGTTTCTAGCGTGCGGGGGGATAGGAACTGGGAGGCAACTCGCGGCGGCGCTGGCTTTGGGCGCGGATGGGGTGTGCATGGGGACCAGATTTATGGCGACGCGCGAGGCGCCGATTAAGGATGGCATCAAACGCGCGTTAATCGCCGCCGACGAGAACCAAACCACGCTCGTCATGACGACGGTGAAGAATCACGAGCGGGTGTATAAGAATAAAGTCGCCGAAGAAGTGCGCGCGATCGAGGCGGTGAAGCCCGGAGACTTTGGCGCGATTCACCATTTAGTGCGCGGGGAAAACTATCGCGTATCGTTTCAGGAAACCGGCGACGCCGAATCGAGCGTCTGGAGCGCCGGATGCGTCATGGGTCTCATCGACGACGCCCCATCGTGCGACGAACTCCTCACGCGCATCATCGACGAGGCTGTGGACGTGATGACGACGCGACTACATCGCATGATTGTCGTAGACGCCGCGCTCTGAGCCGCGTTTCGCCGTAGAAGCTCCTTCTTCTCTCCTTCTCTTGTAGTTGACTTCATTTTCCCGCGCTCGGTCCTCGTCGTTCGCGCGCGCGCGCGCGAGCATGTCGACCAAACCTTTCGACTACTCCAAATGGGACGCCATCGAGCTCAGCGACGACGAAGACAGCCATCCCGGGGCGCAATTCATCGAAGCTCAAACGCTGCGAAGGATCAAACGCGAGGCGCACGAGCACAAGGAGCGCGAGCGCGTCGCGCGCGTGGACGCGCTGAAGACGAAAAAGAAGGCGCTGAAGCGCGAGATTAAAAGCGAGGAAGAGACGCTGGTGAGGACGGTGGAAACGCTGACGCCCGAAGCGGACGGGAACGGGGACGGGGACGGGGACGCGGCGAGACGCGCCGCGGAGACGGCGCGAGCGACGATCGAAGCGAAACGGACGGAACTCGCCGACGTTGAGCGTCAAATAGAGGCGTTGGAGCATCAAAAGAAGTTCAACGCGGAGGAGATGTGTTACGTGGCGAGTGAGAAGACATTGGTCGGCGCGGCGTGCAAGCCGGAGGAAGTGGCTCGAGCGCAAACGATGTCGTACGAAGAGTACGTGAAGACATACGGGGAGGATTTGGATGAAATTGCGAGCGGTAACGCGTCGATGTCGTACGGTGAGCTCGGAGAATGGTTCGCGAACGGCAAGTTGCACCTATTTTGTGAACACTCCACGGGATACTTGCTCTTGAAATCGCTTTACTTGGAGATGGAGAAGAAGACGCGCGAGGCGAGGACGTGCGCTCGGGTCGCTTTCGCTTGCAAATCCATCGGCGAATTCGCCGAGGCTGGTAAAAAGAGCGAGCGAGACGCGGCGGAACCATTTTTTAGACGACTAGACACCAACCCGGACGTCGCTCGCGAGTACGAAAAGTCCTTCGACGAGTACTTTGAAAAGCTCCGCGAGCGCGCCGAGGTCAAGCTTCGCGAGGAAGCCGCGTCGGCGTCCGCCGCCGAGCCCACGTCGCTCGAAGAAGTCCCTTTAGAAGACCGTCTCGGTCCCGGTGGTCTCGACCCGGTCGCCGTGTACGACGCCCTCCCTCGCGAGATGCGCGAAGCCTTCGATTCCGGCTCCGTCGACGCGTTGAAAAAATTTGTCAACTCCCTCCCCATGGACGAGGCTCGCGCGCACATGCGCGCGATGGTGGACAGCGGTCTTTGGGTTCCGACCCCGGGCGAGGATCCAGGCGAGGCTCTGCGCTGAGCTCGGTCGTGTCGTCGCGATTCCCTCGACGCGCGCGCGACCGCCTGATTTTTCAACTGTAACTAACATCTGACCCTTCGTTTCCTCTTTCCCCTCACGCGCTCCCGCACACGCCGACGATGCCCGCCGCCGACGCGGACGCGCCCGCGCGCGATGACGACGCGGGATTCGTCGTGCGCACCATCTCGAGGCGTCCGTGCGTGACCTGCGTCGCGACGCTCTTGTTCGCCGCGATAATTTCCGCCGTCGGTTTGGTGACGGGGACGCTCGAGGTGCAGACCGAAGGCTGGGAAACGCGCGGCACGCCGATCGCGAATCGCCAGGTGCCGTACAGCCTGTACAGCGAGTACACGTTCGACGACGGCACGACGAACAACGCGTACCTGAGCGAACCGAACGCGCGACGAAAGTTGTTGAATGGGGCGCCCGACTGCGGAACGGGGGGGCAGTACGACTCGGAGAGCATGGAGAACATGGAGAACGACAACAATTTTCACTTGATATTCGAATCGAAGGGGGGTGATTTGTTCACGCCGGAAGCGTTCGCGGATATGTGCAAGGCGACGGAGTCTTTCATGGATCACGCCAACGGGGGCGGCGACGGCGACGACTTTGGAAGCCTGTGCGACCGACAGAGCGTATGCTCGAGCGCCAGCGATCCGCCGGGGACGACGTCGTCGGATTGGTCGTCGGGTGGGACGTATAAAGGAACGTGGCAGAACTGGCAGATCGAAACTCCGGGCTCGCCTTCGACGTACAGGCGATGCTCGCGGGCCTTTTCGTACCCCACGTATCTGTACATGAACACCGCCGGGGCCTCGAGCTGCGACGACTACTTAACAAACTCTGCGTTGCAAACGGCTCTGACGACTTTGAAGACATACTTACTCGCCTGCGCCCCCGTGAAGGCTGCTGATTCTGAGGCGGCTTGTCCGGGAACTTCGCCTGTGCCTTGGTCGTCGGCGGGGCTCGATGAAGCTTTCGGCTTAAATGGCGTCACCGATTTATCGCTCACCCGCTCCATCATCCCAACGACTGGCAACAGCGATATGATCGCAACATGGGGTTTGAACACGTGGGAAGGCGGTTGGACGTACTCGAGTTCGTATTTCAACGTGTACTATGACACCGCTGGTTCGGCCGTAAAAGACGCGTATGTCGACGAACAGCTGTTCAAAGACTTGGCGCTCGCCGTCAGCGCCATCTCCATCATTATCATCTTGATGTGGGTGCACATGGGTTCGGTGCTATTGACCGTGGGTGGAATCGTACAAGTGCTACTGGCGTTCCCGTCGGCCATTTTCTTCACCAAGACGCTCTGTCAACTCGACTTCTTTCCGTTTCTCAACTTCATCGGTCTTTTTGTGATCGCCGGCATCGGCGCCGACGATTGCTTCGTGATGTACGACAAGTTCCAACAGTCCAAGTGTCGGTGCGTCCCCGGGGCGAACGCTACGGAAGTCATGAAACGCGCGTATTGGGATTCCGCGTGGGCCATGTTTTTGACGTCGATGACTACGGCTGCAGCGTTCTACTCGAACGCAATCATACCCATCGCTCCCATTCGCGTCTTCGCAATTTTCATGGGCACGATGGTCATATTTGACTATTTGTATGATATCACGATATTTGCCGCTTTGCTGGCATGGCAGCACGACGTCATCGTTGGGTACGAAAACACTGGCAAGAACACGTTTGGGTCGTGGTTTCTGGATTTTTATGGCTCAATCGCACGCTTTCGAGCCAACTGCAAGAAAGGACCACCAAAAACCCGCGACGCTGACGATGTCATCGATTCCAACCGCGAACGAAGATCGGTGGCTGAAGCTATGCTCGCAGACAAAGTGTTCCCCATCATTCACACACTCCGGTGGTTCCTCGTGGTGGCTCTCATCGGTGCTTTTGCGGGCGGCATGGTCGGCGCTTTGAAGCTGTCGACTCCGCGTGACTCGGAAGTCCAATTGCTCCCTGACGACCACATGTTCACGAAATTTTCGTTCCTCAGGCGTTCAGGCTTCAAGAGCTCAACGGAGTCTCAGGTGTGGACGAAAGTTCTGTGGGGGGTTACTCCGTCGGACAATGGCGATCACTTCAACCCCGCGAGCCGAGCTTCGATTGAATGGGACACGTCGTTCGATCTTTCACCCACTGCGAATCAAAACTGGTTGAAGACTTTTTGCAGTGACACAAAGTCGAACATGGCGAACGATAACGCAGCGTATTGTTGGTTCGAATACTTTGAAACTTGGCTCGGCTCGGCGGGTGGCCCGACCGAGTGTGGCGGCTACACATCCATTCCAGTCCCTCAGGCCAACTTTTACAGTTGCGTCAAGTATTACGCCGATCAGAATCCAAGTGTACAGATGATGTCTCGCCCACTCTCGAACGCGTTCTACACTAGTAATGGCCAAACAAGGATGAAAATCATGTCGGTGCAGTTCGCCACAAACGTATTGTGGACCGCGCCTACGGAAGACCTTGAAAAAGTCTGGCAAACTTGGGAGAACTATTTCGCGGCCAAGATGGCGACAGCACCAGCTGGACTTAAGAACGGGTTTCAAACGTCTGACGCATGGGCTTGGATGGATACCGTCGCTCAGATGCGAGACGGTGCGTACATCGCGGCCGGGACGACGCTCGCAATCGCTGCGGTGACGACGATGATCTCCACGCAAAACGTCATCATCACCTTGTACTCACTGTTGTGCATCTTGACGATTCTCGTCGTCACGGTCGCCGGGGTCGTTTCCATGGGCTGGAATCTCGGGTTCCTCGAAGGGATCTGTCTCGTCATCTTAATCGGGCTTTCGGTTGATTACGTCGTTCACATCGGGCACGCGTACGCGCACGCTGCTCGCCACGAAGGCGTCAGTCGTCGGGAATGCGCTCGCTCGGCGCTCAGTGTCATGGGTTTCCCCGTCCTCGGTGCGGCGTTCACAACTCTGTGCGCTGCGCTTGCGTTACTTCAAGCCGTGATCGTCTTTTTCACAAAGTTCGGCACCATCGTCGTGCTCTCCGCCGTCTTCTCGTCCATCGTCTCCGTCGTGTTGTTCATCGGCCTGCTCGCGGCGGCGGGTCCGGTCAACGGTATGGGCGACGTCACGCGCCTCTGTGGACGAAAAGCGTTGTCCAAGAGCAAGAGCGTTGCGTACTAATCGGCGCAACTTGTACGGCTTTACAAATTTTTCACTTTACTGTAATTTATTACAACACTCTTCACACGCCGGCCTGCGCGACGCGTTGAAGAAACATCTCAAACGAATCCACGTACGCCCGCTTCCCCTCTCCCACGCGCGCCTCCTGGTAAAGCGCGCACGACGTCTCGACCGCATCGCCTGAATATCCTCGCAATGTCGCGCGGGCGAATACTAAACTCGGCCGCGACGCGCCTTCGTGGTCGAACACATCCGTCGCGCGCACGGCGTCGTCGCCGAATGCCGCCACCATCGCCGCCAACAACCGCGCGCGGCCAAGACTGGGGTAGACGACAAAAAATTCTCCATCCTCTCTCAGCGCCTCCTTTGCGAACCCGATAAAGTCGTGAATCGTCGCCGCGCCTCCATCCTCCAGTATGCCAAACCGAGCGCCTTTTTTCTCTTTATTCTTCGGCGGCGTCCCGCGCGTCGCCTCGAAAAACGGTGGGTTCGTCAGCACCACATCGAACTCCCGCCGCATTTTACGATCGTCCAGCAGCGCCCGCGCGTCTTCCACGACATCCCCCAGCACGACGTCGAACGCATCGCTCGCTCGCGCGTTCGTCTCGACGCTTCGTCGAAGCCTCTCGCAGCTGTCCCGCTGCGCCTCGACGAACGTCGCGCGCGCGGGCCGCGCTCCCGACAGCGCGTACGCGAGCCCGACCGCCCCGCTCGAGCCCGCCCCGAGGTCGCACGCGCGATCGGCGAAACTCTCGACGTCGCCGCGGCTTCGTCTCGCGAACCACGCGAGGGCGAGGGCGTCGACGCCCGTGCGGTAGCCGACTTTGCTTTGCACCACGCGAAGCTTCGAGGCGCCGAGCACGTCGAGAGTTTCGCCGTCGGCGACGCGCGGCGCGCGCGGAGCGGTCGAAAGCGCGCGGACGATCGTCGTCGCGGGACGAGCGGCGCGAGGGGACGCGAGCGCGGCGCGCATGGGTGGGGAGTCGCGCGCGCGAGGCGGCGACTGCCGTCGCGCGCGTCTTCGGTAGCCGCGTCGTCGTCGTCGTTGGGTTACAAACGTCTACGTGGGCGCGCGTCGCCAGTTCTTCTAATTAATCGTTGATCACGTACACACAATACACTCTCACGCCTCCCGCCTATCGTTGTCGAATAAAGAATTGTATTCTTCTCGCCGAGCGCGTTTACGCCGTCAAGAGACCCTTGTCCCGTCGCAACTCTTGCTTGTACTTGGACATGCGCGCCTTGCGTCGAGCGCCGGTGTTCTTGTGCAAAATCCCCCGCGCCACGGCCTTATCCACGGACTTTGTCGCTTCCGAGATCAACGTTTCCAAACCGCTAATATCCGCCTCCGTGCACGCGTCCGCCGCCATGAGTTCGCTCGCGTTGACGAAAACCTTCTTCATTCGCGTCGTGATTTCAGACTTTCGCGCCTTGTTATACAAGCGTTCCTTTTGCGACAATCGCGTGCGCGCAACCTTGTTTTGCGCCGCGCGCACGATGAAAGCCCCTCGAGCCGGCGACGCCGTCGTCGAGCCTGCGCGCGCGCGACCCCGCGTTTAGGGTTCCAGGTCAGTCACCGCCCCGTCCGCGCGCTTCTTATCTCCCCCTTCCTCCCGCGCGCGCGACGCGCGTTCGCCCGTCGCGCGCCGTCGAGCGATCGTCGAGAAAGGCATCGTCCTCTTCCCGCGATCGCGCGACGCGTCGCGCCGCGCGCGCGCGCCCGCGACCCCTCATCGCCGCGCGCGCGCCTCCCACCGCGTCGCGCGCCGTCGCGCGCCCGTCGTCGCGCGTCGCGCGTCGCGCGTCGCGCGTCGCCCGGCGCGCGTCCGATTCGACGATTCGTACCTCGAGCGAGCGCGGTCTTGGACGCGACGGCGTTGGAGAACGTGAGCGCGGCGTGCATGGCGCGTCGATGTGTGCGGCGTCGCGCGCGCCGCGACGTCGCCGCGCCGGCGCGCGCGAAAAGAGCCTTAAATATGAGATTTGATGGCGCGACGGCGGTGTCGTTCGTACGTTCGTGTGTTTCTCACTGTTTACGCATACACAGATTACGCGGTCGGTCGCGCCCGTCGGTCGCGCGCGCGCGCGCGTCCGCATGGCGCCGCGCGCGCTCGCCGCGCGCGCGCGTCCGGCGCCGATTCGCGCGCGCGCTCGAAGAGAACGTCGTCGCGCGCTCGCGTCGTCGTCGAGCGCGAGCGACGAGCCGTGCGCGCGCGTGGACGAGCTGAATGCATTCGTCGGCGGCGAGACGCGCGCGGTGACGGTGCGCGAGCGCGCGCTCGGCCGCGGCGCGTTCGGCGTCGTCCTGCGCGCGTCTCGCGACGGCGGCGTCGGCGCGCTCGACGCGCTGGTGACGCGGCGGAGCGAGACGAAGGACGTGTGGCCGGGCGGGACGGACGCGGCGACGAGCGGCGTGGTGCGCGCGACGCGAGGGCGCGACGGCGAGGCGGCGGCGGAGACGTACGAGGAAACGATGCGACGGGAGCTGGAGGAAGAGCTCGGGAGCGATGCGGCGAGAGGCGCGAGCGTGCGGGAGTTGTTCACGTTTCCGTACGAGGACGCGTACATGCGAGTGTTCGGCGCGTGCTTTGAAATCGTGCTCAGGGACGACGCCGAAATCGAATTCGCGGACGGCGAAGTGGCGGCGGCGAGGTTCGTGAGCCTGGATGAGTTGGCGAGGAGCCTGAGAGAGGGGCGGGAGAATTTCACGCCGATCGGGAAGTACGTGCTGGAGTCGTACTTGGCCTTCGTCGAGACGGGCGCGCGGCCGCCCTCGGCGTGGGCCGAGCGGCGCGTCGAACCTTCGTGAGAGACGAGTGCTTTGCATTTAAAAATAATCGCGCTAGTGTAGAGTGTAGTATAATTCGTTTGGATGTAGTCAGTTCTCTAAGCCGTCCGTGCGGGTGGCCGGTCCCACGGCTTTTTCCATGCGCTCGTACCAGGGGCGGATCGAAGTGTTCGCCATGACGTCCGCGAACGTCTCAAACGTCTTCACGGCGCGCAAGACACCGAACACGCACAAATCTGCGTTATTCGGCGCATCGCCGCCGCAGAATTTACGAGAGCCGACCGCTTCGTCGACGAACTTGTCGCACTCGGCGTATAAATCGGCGCGCTCGTCCTCGATTCCGTGTCGCTTCTTCAGCACGCGATGGGCGATGACGTACATGGACGCCGCCCCCACCCATCTCGCGCTCTCGCGCTCAAAGTACCCAAAATTCCCTCTCTTTGTGATGTAATCGAAAGATTTCACCGCTTCCGCCCACGTGCGGTAGATGTTCGGCGTCAAAACGTGCACGAAGCGTTCGTCGACCCACTTCGTCCACGTCGCCTCGCGTTCGAGGTACGCCTTCGTCTTCTTCGCCCCGAACCACGCCCCCGCGTTCGCGCTCGACCCGCTCGCGTCGAACCGCTTCGTGAGCTCGGCGATGATCGCGCTCGAATCGTTCAACTTTTCGTCCCCCACGGTGACGATCGGGACCTTTTTCCATCCATCCTCGACCCATCCCAGTTCGCCCTTCGTCATCGGGTTCACCTCCACGACGTCGTACGGCACCCCGTGATAATCCAAAAACGCCTTCACCTTGTTACAGAACGGGCACACGTCGTACTGATACAGCGTCACGCGCGCGCCTCCGAGCGCCGCGTCCGCCGGGCTCGTCCTCGGCGCCTCCGCGCTCGCCTCGCGTCCCGCCGTCGTCGCCGCGAGCGCCGCCGCCGCCGCCGCCGCCGCCGTCGCCGTCGCCGCCGTCCCCGCGCGCGTCCTCGTCGACGCGCGCGCCGTCGTCGCCGCCGTCGACGCGCGATGCGTCATCGCGCGCGTCGTCGTCGCGCGCATCGGCGTCGCGCGCGTCACCGCGTCGCGCATCAGCGACATCGCCCGTCGACGCGCCGACGCCGCCGTCGTCATCGTTCCGAATCGATCGTCCGCGCGCGCGCGCGCGCGTCGGCGATGCCTCGGCGCGAGACCGTCGCGTCGACGATGCCCTCGCGCGCCGTCGTCGAGCCCGCGCGCGCGTCGTCGTCGCGTCGCGAAGTCTCGTCGACGCGCCGTCGATGCGTTCGCGACGTCACGTCGCGACGCGCGACGACGACGGCGCGCGACGTCGCGCGCGCCGCCCGAGCGGGATGTCGAGCGACGACGCGCCGACGTTCGACGCGCTCGAGACGCGCCGCGCGTGCCGCGCGCTGCTGCCGACGCTCGATTTAGAGCGCGCGACCGAACGCTCGGTGCGCGAGCGCGTGCGCGACGCCCTGCGCGCGGCGCGCGGCGACGACGGGCGAGACGTCGATCGAATCGTCGTGCAAAACGAGATCGACGCGTTCCTGGGGCGCGCGGACGCGGCGGTGGCGGCGAACGAGGACGGCGCGCGCGGGGCGACGACGACGGCGACGACGAAGCGCGAACGCGTCGACGACGAGGGGTCGCCGACGATCGGAGGGAATAAGAGGGCGAGCGCGACGGCGGAAGAGAGCGCGCTGGATGAAACGCGAGTGTTGGCGGCGCTGGAGGCGATCGGAGAGGACGGGACGGAGGCGAAGGCGTTGGCGATCTTTTTGAAGCGCGACAAGACGGCGGTGAACAAGGCGCTGTACGCGATGGCGGCGCGCGGATCGGCGAGGAGAGAAGACGGCGAGGGCGGGGCGCCGAGGTGGTTCGTGGCGAACGCGAGGGTCGGTGCGAGCGAGGCGGCGACGACGCAGAGCGCGCGGCCGGCGAGCTCGACGGCGGACGCGGCGACGACGGACGCGGCGACGAGCGCGGGCGGCGACGACGCGGTGGAGAACGAAGTCGTGGCGCTGTCGAAGACGAAGCGCGTGACGGTGCGAAAGTGGAAGGAAACGACGCTCGTTGACATTCGCGAGTACTATCAAGCCGGTGGCGAGGGACCGTACAAGCCGGGGAAGAAAGGGATTTCGTTGTCTTCGGCGCAGTGGCGGGTGCTCGACGCGAACATCGATAAAGTGGCGAGCGCCATCGAGGCGTGCGAGGCGTCGAGCCAAGAGCAGCTGGTGTGCGAGATGTCGAACACGCGACGGTGCACGGTGAGCAAGTACAAAGGGAAAGTTTTGGTCAACATTCGCGAGTACTACGAAAAAGATGGCGAGATGCGACCGGGAATGAAAGGAGCGTCTCTCGCGGTGGAAGCCGCGCGACGTCTCGTCGCGCACGCGTCGCAAATTTCTGCGCGCGTGGCTAGCCTCGAGTAGATTTGGAAGAAGATGTGGAACACCGACGAAATGTAAAACGATGAACGAAATGCTTACCAAGGCGCTCGCGATGCTCACTCCTCGAACGGTTGTTCGAGTAACTCTTTTCGAATCCACACCGCGTAATCGTCGCCGTGCGTTGCGAGCTCGAACTCTGCGATTTGAGCGAGTATTTCACCCGGAACGTCGTATCTCGGCCCTAGCTTGACGATGAGTTTGTCATCGATGAACGCGACGTATAAATCGCTCTCGGCGATTTTGATGTCAACTCTGCTCTCGCAGCACACGTTGGCGAGCTTACGGCAGCTCAACAAAGCTCGAATTTCTGATGTTAGCGATTGGGACCAACCCAAGTTTTCGTCGCAGCACCAAATGTGCGGGCCAAACACGCAGGGAATGCCGGGATGCAGAAGCGTGTACGCGTAACCCAAACCGAGACGATCGAGTGGAAACGGCCAGTGATTCTGCGGGTATCCGGTATCGTGGTTGTCGAGAAATGTCACAGCACTTTGCGGTACCCAGCCGGCAAGCCCAGGCATGCCGCCTTGCTGGTCTCGTAGCCGCCAAAACTCTACTCGCTTGACTGCTTCTTGTAGAATTCCCTTGGTCACGAAGTCGAACAACGCCGCGCATTCGTCTGCGGCGTTCAACCAATCCACGAGCACGCGTCTCGGCTTGTCTTGATTGTACTCGAGAAAGCTTCCCGACCACGTCATCCCGACCCAGTTCTCGCCGACGCAGAATTGCTCAAATCCAACCGTTTTCTCCACATACTCTCTCACGAAATTCGGAGCGTAGCCTTGGACGAAATCGAACCTCCATCCGCTGAAACCGATGTCATCTTTCAACCAGTTCAACCACTCGATGATCGCTTCGCGAATCTCGGCGTTTGTGTGGTCGAGATCAGGGGCGATTTCGATCGAGTCGCCACTATCGTTGGCTCCTTGACCTTCGCGAAAAAATGGATCGTCGCCGACGATGGCGTAAGCTCCCCAATTTATTCGTCTCCCGCTCGGCGTTACTTCGTCCGCAAACGAGATGAAGCGGCCATCCGAAGCGTACTCAGCGCAACGATGGTTGATGACGATGTCGCACACGGCTGCTATTCCGGCTTTTTTCAGAGCCTGTACCAACGATTTAAGCTCCGCTTCATCGCCGTACTCGCTACCGTCCAAGTTGTAAATTTCCGACGGCATGTAACCGTGCTCGTCTACCGATAACGACGGTGGAGGCAACCAAACGTGCGTAAACCCGAAATCCGCTATCATCGGCACTCGATCCTCAATTCTGCGATAGTAAGACTTGTCGCTGTGTAACGAACGCTTCGTCGACAACCAATCGAATGCTTGTAAAAGCACGACGTCACTGTAACCAGTTTTACACGTCGAGCATTTGGCCTCCTTCACCGTGCACGCGCTCACCGCGACTTCTACCTCATCCATCTCGCTCTCGATAAACCGCTCGAGTAAGTCGGAGCTCTTTCCCGGCTCAAACAGCTCAGTCGACCCGCGGTCCCGGAAGACGGCGCGCGCGTGCTCGATCGCCGGCATCCGCACCGCCGCCGATAACGCGTCGAAGGCGACGTCGGACGCCGACGCCGCCACCTCGTCCTCCTCCTCCTGGACCTCTACGTCTCCCTCGCGCGCGCGCTCGACGCGCGCGTCTTTCACCGCCCGTCTCATCGCGTCGTCATCACCGCCGCGCGCTCGCGCGCGTCGCATCCGCCGCGAATCATCGCCGCCGCGCGTTCGCACCGGCCGAGAAAGTCGATTCGTGTCGCGTCCGGCGCGCGCCGCGCGCGGCGTCGCGAACGCCCGCGCGCGCGAAACCGCGCGCATGGATGCGCTTCCGAGCCGTCGCGCGCGCTCTCCCGTCGCGGGCGCGCGGCGTCGCGTTCGTCGTCGGCCCTCGCCTCGCGCGTCGATGTGCGTCCGGGCTCGGCCGCGCCCGCACACCGCGACGACGCGCGCCGACGACCGACCATGCCGGTATCGCGCGTGACGGTGTTCCACGAGGGCTCGTGCGCGCGCGCGAGGAAGGCGCTCGCGGCGCTGCGCGACGAGGGCGTGCAAGAGTCTGAATTTCACAAAATTAATCTCGACGCGTTGACGCCCGACGCGCGGTCGACGCGATTGGAAGGCTTGAAAGCGCTCGCGGGACACCGTTACACCCCCGCCGTGTTCTTTAACGCCGAGTACGTCGGATCGGAGGTTGAGATCACGCACTTGGCGCGGACGGGAAAGCTGGCGCGCGAGCTGTTGAGGGACGGCGACTGCGACGTCGACGCGTTGCCGCGGGCGCTACGAGACGTGGAGGACGACGAAAGGGACGATCCGGGTGGAAAGTCGATCTATGGAAGGTCTAAATCGATAAAGCTGGAGATGCGCGAGGGAGAGGAGAGCGAGGGGAAGAAGGCGAATAAGAAGACGAGGACGCGAGCGACGACGTACGCTCGAATGACGGAGACGATGAAGCATGCGATGCGGTATCGACGCGCGGAGGCGACGATGATGGCGTCGTCGTCGGGTGGGTGTTCGTGTTTTGGTGGTGCGGAGCGAGCGAACGAGCCGCCGACGATGTCAAAGGATGAAATCGTCGACGCGCTCGCGCTGGCTGACATGACGGCGCGCACGGGCGAGGGCGAGTTCGAGTTCGATGTGGATGATTTTCACACGCTCGAGGCGTACGTGAAGGAGGGAGCGTTGATTCCTAGGGGTAGTCCTGTGCGATACGCGCTGCCTATGGACTTGGATCGCAGGGTCTTGAATTCCTACAGGACCGCGTGGAAAGATCGCGTGAGCTCCAAGCCCGTGGACGCGGCCGCGTACTTGAGAAAAATGTTCTCCATCATCGAGTCGTATCACGTCTCGGCGGAGACTGGGATGGTGGATTACGAAGGCATCGCTCTGGACGATCAGTACGGCGCGTTTGAGGAGGCGACATGCGAATTGCGAGCGATTCGATTGAATCAAGGCGAGTTGGCAAACGAAGACGCTCGCAAGGCGTTCCTTTTGAACGTGTACAACGTCGGGGTGAAACACGCGTTCGTAAACGTGGGCGTTCCAAGAAACGCGCGCGAGCGGCTAGCGTTTTACGGAAGCGTCGGGTACAATATTGGGGGTAAATTTTATTCCTTGGACGATATCGAGCACGGACTGCTTCGCGCCAACGCGCCGCATCCGACTAAGAAGTTTGCGACAAAATATTTCAAGGATGACGGCGCGGCGAAATACGCGCTCTCCAAGCGTGACGCCAGGATTCACTTCGCGTTGAACTGCGGAGCGAACGCGTGTCCGCCCATCAGAGCGTATTCAGCGAATAAAATCGACGCGCAACTCGATGTAGCAGCCGAAGCCTTTCTCAACGGCACCGTCGCCGTGGACGCTCGCAAGAATGAAGTGCGCCTGTCGAAAATCATGCAGTGGTACGCGCGAGATTTCGGCGCGGGCGCGACAGAGGTGTTGAGATTCATTGCGCCGAGACTGAAAGATGAATCCAAGGTGGCGCTGGAGACCGCGCTGACGAGCGGTAAAATACCGCGAATCTCGTACGCGGAGTACGACTGGTCGACGGATGCCTCGGCGCCTCGGCCATTTTCGCTCGCGCGGTACGCGTCGTAGCACACGTTTACATTTCGTTTACATTCGTTTACATTCGTTTCTGCGTTTCTGCGTTTCGTTTACCGACTCATTCACGTCGTTTCTTTTCGTCGCCCGTTCGTTTCGCTTCAGTAGTCGGAAGAGTCCGAGTCGTACGCGATCCGCGGCGCGAACGTCCTCGCCGACTCGTAGCGACACATCACGCGCATCTCCTGATGTTGCATCAACCGTTTCGACCAACCGTCGCGCGTCACCGTCATCGGAGGGTCGCGTCGCGGATTCGCGGCGCGGTTTACAATTCTACGACTCGTGCGCGACGGCGGGGCGTCGGCGAACGCGGCGATCGGTCGATCAATCGTCGTCCATGCCCGTGAAATCGATGCCTCGTCCGCGAACGGCGCCTCGAAATCGCTCGGCGGATCGAAACAAAGCTTCGTCGGACGGCGACGGCGCGTGCGTCATCGATTTCGCGCGCTGCGCGACGAACCAGACCTCTCGGCTTTGCGACGTGAACTCGCGACACGCGTCGGTGTAGCGCGTGTCCGACATGCTCACGAAACCGCCCTCGCAACACTCTGGAAAGGATTCGTAAAAGTGCTTGTAGCCGCCCTGCAAGACGTACGTGTGCGGAAACGAGAGCGCCGGATACGTAGCCATGTGATCTCTTCGATCCAAGTTCCGCACGTGTCGCCACATGCGCGGTGCGCGTTCGCTACTGAACTCGCAGTAAAACACGTACACTACGTTTGCGCTCGTCGTCGCGCGAGACGCGAGAAATTTCTGCACGTCCGTCGGCGAATACAGATTCAACGCCGAGCGCACGCGGCCGCCCGCGTACTCGAACGGAAATCGACAATCGATGGCGACGACTTCCGGCCCACCGGCGCCACCGGACTCGTGATTCGCTAATAACGCGCGAAGCGCGGCGCCGTCGATCATGGGCAACCCAAGCGCGGCGTCCAACGCGCTCGGAATCATCGCGCACGGTCCCGCGAGCGCCGGCGTCGCCGGCTCCTCGCAATCGACCCGCTCGCTCGCATCGTATCGCGTGTCCCCTCGCGAAGGCGTGTATCCGTACGACATCCCGTACGATAGCGCCTGCTTTCGCGGCGGCGCCGGCGGCGACGTCGACGCCTTCATCGGCGGCGGCGACGCCAACGGTCGCCCGCCGCGGCACGGAGTCGCCGCCCGCGCGTCCTCCGCGCGCGCCCAATCCGCCCCATTCGCGTTCGACGCGTCTCTCAGCGCCCGCGCGAACGTCGGCATCGCCGCAAAAACCATCCCTTCCCCCGTTTCGCCCGCGCGCGCTTTCCTCTTTGTCGGCAGCGGCGTCGCCGTCGACGCCCCGCTCGCGCCGCCGTCCCGCTCCTCCCCATCCGTCTTCCCGCGCGCCGGCGTTTCAAACGCCCCCGCGGGCGCGCGCACCGTCGGCGGCGACGCCAACGACGCCTCCGCCGTCACTCGCCGTCGCTTCGCCTCGGCGTCCATCCTTCGTCGGCGGCGTCGTTTCAAATTTTCAAATTTCGCCGCGTCGATTCAAGTCGACGCGCGCGACGTCGAGTCGACGCGCGGTCGACCCGGACGGCGACGCGCGTTCGAGACCGTCGGGTTCGGCGCGGTCTCGGAACCTCGCCGCGATCGTCGCGATCGTCGCGTCGTCGGCGGCGTCGTCGCGTCGCGCGACGCGCGATGTGCCGCGCCGCGAGATGTGAAACATCAACCTCACTGTGTCTATTATACCCGCGTGTCCGAACACATCCCGATATATCGGCAGCGCGCGCGCTCTCATGCGCATTCGAGACGCCGCGAGACCATTGTTTGATGCGCGCGGCGATCGATAAATCACGACCGCGATCGCGCCGTGACGTCGCGCGCGCGTCGTCGACGTCGGCACACGCGCGCGCGCGTCGCCGAGACGCCGACGCGCTCGACGAACGACGCGCGAACGGTCGGCGCCCCGCGCCGCGGCGCGAGACGACGCGCGCGAGCGACGCGAGCGACGCGACGCGATCGATCGACCATCGTGCGGCGATCGAACGGAACGAACGGACGCGCGACGCGCGAGGGGCGAACGCGCGGGCGCGCGGGCGCGGACGAAGATGTTGATCGATAAGTTCACGGTGGAGAGCGCGACGGTGCGGACGATCGAGGACGGGGCGACGGGGATCGAGTACGTGGAGAGCGAGCACGCGTACGCGAGCACGAGGGTGGAGCGAAGGACGTCGACGAGCGTTGAGGGGAAGGAATGCTTCGCGCTCGTGCCGGAGACGAAGAATTTTACGATTCGGACGCGGACGAGCGTGCCGAAGGTTGGGATCATGCTCGTTGGGTGGGGCGGGAATAACGGATCGACGCTCACGGCGGGTATGCTGGCGAATAAGCACGACGTGACGTGGAATACGAAGGATGGGGTGCGGAAGCCTAATTATTACGGCTCACTCACGCAGAGTGGGACGTGCCGAGTTGGACATCTCGAAGGCGAGGAGGTTTACGTGCCGTTTAAGTCGTTGATGCCGCTAGCGAATCCGAACGACGTCATCGTCGACGGATGGGACATCAACGACGCGAATTTGGCGGACGCGATGGAGCGAGCCAAAGTTTTAGACTTCGATTTACAAAGGCAGCTCCGACCCCGTATGGAGGGGATGAGGCCGCGAGCGAGTGTCTTTGATCCGAAATTCGTCGCGAGCAATCAGTTGTCTCGCGCAAACAATGTCATCGGCGGGTCAAAGACGGAGCAGATGGCGCAGATTCGCGCTGACATTCGCGATTTCAAGGAAAAGAATGGAATCGATAGTGTAGTCGTGTTGTGGACGGCGAACACGGAGCGTTACTCGGAAACGCGCGAGGGCGTGCACGACACAGAAGAAAACTTGCGAAACGCCATCAAAACGGGCGAGGAAGAGATTTCGCCAAGTACCTTGTTCGCCTTGGCGTGCATAGACGAGCACACACCGTTCATTAACGGAAGTCCACAGAACACGTTCGTGCCAGGCGTCGTGCAAGCGGCGGTTCGCCTGAACTCGATCATCGGTGGAGATGATTTCAAGACTGGTCAAACGAAGATGAAGTCGGTGTTGGTCGACTACCTCATCGGCGCTGGCTTAAAGCCGACATCCATCGTGAGCTACAATCACTTAGGTAACAACGATGGTTTGAACCTGAGTGCGCCGCAGACTTTCCGATCCAAGGAAATCTCTAAGGCGAACGTGGTTTCAGACATGGTGGCGAGTAATCCGCTGCTTTACGACGAGGGCGAGGAGCCCGATCACACCGTCGTGATCAAGTACGTCCCGAATGTCGGCGATAGCAAGCGAGCGATGGATGAGTACACCAGCGCAATTTTCATGAACGGCGAAAACACGATCGTCATGCACAACACGTGCGAGGACTCCTTGCTCGCGGCGCCGCTCATCCTTGACTTGTGTCTTGTGGCCGAACTCTTGACGCGCGTCGAAGTCAAGTGCGAAGGCGAACAGTTTCACAGCATTCACCCCATCGCGGTGTTGCTCTCGTATTGGAGCAAGGCCCCGCTCGTGCCAAACGGTATGCCCATCGTGAACGCTCTCGCGAAGCAACGCGCCATGCTGGAAAATTTCTTCCGCGCCGCCGTCGGTCTCGCGCCCGAGAACAACATGTTGCTCGAGTATTTCGCGGTGACGGGTCAACAGTCCCCCGCATCCGCGTAGTACCAGGTTCCCAATAGCCTACAGTGGTAGATTCTTTTATCATTATTCACGGCCGCTCGCGTCGGTGATCAATACTTTTCGACGCGTTCGGCGCGTCGACTCCGCACTCGTCGCCCGGTCGCGGCGTCTCGATGTCCCCCGAGGGCGACGGCCACGCCCGCGCGCTCGCGCGCGCGCGCGAATACTCACGAAGCGTCGAGTCGAGCGACGCATCGCGCGCGCGCGCGAGCGCGCCCGTGCGCGCGTCCTGGGCCGGCGGCGCGCCGACAACCGTTCCGACACCCGAAGTCGCGCGCGCGACGAGCGACGCGCGCGCGACGAGCGACGCGCGCGCGTCGCCGGTGAAACCGCGTCCCAACTTGAAGTTCTTCGGTAACACCGTGCGCGCCATCGCGAGCGCCAACGCGAGGATCGACGATAAGCGCCGAGCCGAGGGCGAGAGAGAGAGAGAGACGCCGCGGCGAGACGCCGCGGGCGAGACGAGGCGAAGAAAAAGCGATGGACGGGACAGGAGACGTTCGAAAAAGCGACGCGAAGGTGGGAAAGGCGTCGACGCCGAACGTTGGGATCACGTTCCACAAAGGGAAGAGAAAAGAGAAAAGGTGCGGGTACCGGTGGTGAAACCGAAGCCGGCGGCGGTAGAACGCGAAGAAGGCGAATGGTCGAGCGGGAGCGAGTAGCACGTACAGTACAGTGTTTTTGTATTCAAAAGTTGTGGAAAATTAGGCAAAAAAAATGGGTAGAAAAGTTGTCGTTCAATGTCATCAATGTGATAGTACAGATGTCAGGGGGCGGTCACATGCCGAGACTCTCCCGCATGGACGCCCACGCTTGGAAACCGTGCGCGTCGATGGGGACGCGCTTTCCCGTCGTAGGTTCGACGATTGTGTCCATGACGTGTTTGAACATGCAGTCTCGAACGTACGTACCCGAAGCCGAGGCCAGGGTCCAAAATCCCGCGTCGATTTCGGATTGAAGTTGCCCTGGAGACCATCCCGAGTAGCCGACAAAGAGGCTCAAATCCTCTGGCCGGAGCGTACCCGGCCCAGAGAGTTTGGCGTTCAGTTTCGCCAACTGATCTAGGTTGATGACGCGATATATCCCCGGTATCACCTCTTCAGTCATGCCTGGCTGCTCTTTCGTCGTCAAGGCGATGACGGAACGATCGAGCGAGTGGTCCAACCCCACCGGTCCGCCGACGCCGACGATTTCTTCAGACAACAGCGACCAGTACAAATTATCGTGTTTAACCTCTGGGCAATGCTTGGCGAGCGTCCACGATTGCGTGCGATTCAAAATTATCCCAGTAGATCCGTACGGTGTGTGATCTGCATCGACGTGAGCGAGCGTAAAAGTCAGTCGACGAGATTCGCGTCGGCGCCTCCGTCTCGGCTTCCGCCCCCCCTCTTTCTTCTCGAGCGCGCGTCGTCCGAACCACTCACCGAGCATGAAAATCACCACGTGCGACCAAAACGAGCTCGCGTCTTCTTCTACCGCCACTAAAAGCGCGCCTTTCTCCAGGTTTTCCAATCCATGCGCCCACGTCGGCGGTGATCCGTCTCGCGAAGCCGCGTCTATGCTCGCCCCGAGCGCGGCGTTTTCAGAGTATTGCGCCACCATGCGCGCGCGAAACTCGCGCCAGTCCACCGCATGCGCGCGATCATCGCCTTCGTTTTGCGTTTGTTCGTTTCGTTCGTTCACGTCGTCGTTTTCGCGTCCTGCGCGCGCCCAAACGGAGGTTTCACGCCGTCGTCCCGGAAGGTGTCGGCGTAACCGTCCCGAATTCAACTCGAGCGCGACGGAGCGCGCGCGCGTGCGCGCGTTCTCGCATCGCGACGGCGGCGCGTGCGCGCGGTAGGCTATGTGCGCGCCGTGCGCGAGCGAGCTGAGCATGGCGCGCGACGTCGAGGGCGTGCGACGCGCGATTGTGCGCGTCGAGGGCGTGCTGGCGTGGCACTTGCTCATAAAGTGTACTTTATGAGCAACTTTTTCGTACGGCGACAATAATCTATGAATAAATGCGTGTGCTAAGGCGCCGACGGCGCGAAGACGCGAATTAATGCCGCTCAATCTCGCCGAGGATGATTTGCGTGGACGGGGAGATCTTCCGAAGCTTGTTGAAGACCCAGTACTTGAAACCGATGTCGAGCGTCACGGGGACGACGGCGACAAAGATGCGAACCGCCATCTCAAACTTGTGGAAATCGAGACCGTAGTGGGTGATGATGCACGCTAAGAAGGCTTGCCAGCCGTCGGAGGAATGGTAGCCGACGACCATGTCGGCGCCGAGCATGAGAATGAAGGCTTGAGTGGCGGCGTCGAGGCCGATGAATTCGTCGCTGATGTCCCCGAGTAGGCGAGAAATGTTGGACTTTTGAAGCGTGACGATGGTAACCGTCATGGTGATGAAGATGAGTGATCCTATGACGTTTCCGGTGGCTAAGAAAGACTTTTTCTTTTCGATGTCTTCCAATCGTCGCGCTTCTTCGAGCAACAATCCCCGTTCGACGTCGGCGTGCAAACGCGGCGCCCCGCTGATGATTCTGTCGTAGTACAAACGTTCCTCAAACTTTTGTATCCCTTGCGCCACGTTTTGCCTCTGCTGCAAATTCAACGACGCATTAAACGCTCCCCAATGCGCCCCCAACCAAGGGGTGACGATCGCGCTCTTCACGCTCTGCGCGCACACGAACGGCGTGACGAAGAGCACTAAAAACGCCCGCCACATGCTATTCATCAAACGCCACCACCGCAGTCGTTCTTGCTCCACCGCGTCCTCGTCGTTATCGTCGAATATATTCTTAAGCGCCAACTCGAGCGCAGATTTTTTCTGCGCAGACTTTCCGTTCGCCGTCCCGTTCGCTTTCAGGCGCGGCTTTCGCGGCGCGCCGTCGCCGTCCGCTTTGCTTCGAGAAGCTCGCGCGCTCGCGCCGACGTCGCCGTCGGACGCGCGCGTGACCGTGAATGTCGCGCGGTCGCACCGCGCGCGTCGCGCGAGCGCGGCGCAGTTAGCGCGTGGACCGACATCTTTCGTCGCGAGCGGTGGTGTCGTCACCGAAACGCGCGACGACGACGACGGCGCCACGGTGCGCGCCACGCGCGCGGCGCGCGGTGGAAGCGCGGGCGCGAATGACATCGCGCGCGCTCGCCCGCGTGCGCGCGAACGCGCGCGCGAGCGCGGTCGGAACGCGCGTGGCAGTGCGGCGCGTGGGGGCCCGGCGCCGAGGACCACGGCGCGGGCCGCGGCGGAAACGCTTTGGAATGTGTTCTCGATTTACAACGATAGCGGTGCGACTGATAGCGGTGCGTGGTGACTGTACAAATATTCTAGTAGACATCGTCGGGACGTTGCTCACGCGTCCGTCTTATCGGCGAGGCGAGACGCAAACGTCTCGAAATCTTCCGGTGGGTCGCGGCTGAAATCCAACGCCTCGCCCGATTGCGGATGAGTGAATCCAAGCGTGCGAGCGTGCAACATCGGTCGATCGATGGTGGACATCAACGCCTTGGCTTCTTTGACGTCGAAGACGCCGTAACGCGAGAGAGCGCTCACCGCGGCGCCTCCGCCGCCGCCGTACGTATCGTCACCGAGTATCGGATGCCCGATGTGCTTCGCGTGCACGCGTATTTGGTGTGTTCGACCGGTTTCTAAGCGCCATTCCACTAATGACGCGTTTCCGTTCGCTAAAGTGGCGATCACTTCGTAGTTGCTCGCCGCGAAACGGCCGCCGCCCTGCGTCACCGCCATGCGAAGTCTATCGCGAGGATCTCGCCCGATCGGTGCCTCTATTCGACCTTTACTCGGACTCGGTACCCCACTTAAAATAGCCACGTACTTCCGACGCACCACTCTCGCCGCGAATTGCTCGCATAACGAATTATGCGCCGACGCGTCCTTCGCCACGACCATCACGCCGCTCGTGCCCTTGTCCAATCTGTGCACGATTCCCGGTCGAATCATCCCATCTCTCGTCCCCTCATCCTCGTCGACGGCGTCTTCATCGTCTTCATCGTCATCGCTCAGCGCCTGATTCCCGGTCGGAACGACGAGTTCGGGTAAATCGCAGTGCCCCAACACTGCGTTTACGAGCGTTCCGCTCTCGTGCCCCGCGCTCGGATGCGTCACCATTCCCGCCGCTTTATTCACCACCAGCACGCTCTCGTCCTCGTGTACGATATCTAATTTCACCCAAGGCTCTGGTTTCGCCTCACTCGCGCGTTCACGCTCGAGTTCGCCCTCGATGACGTCTCCCGGCTTGAGCGCGCGCGACGGTTTCGACGCCGTCTTCCCATTCAGCGTCACCATTCGCGCCTTGATCGCCGCCGCGACCCGCCCTCGCGACGCGCTCGCGTCTGGCACGTTCGCCGCGACGTACGCGTCCAAACGAGACGGCTCGACGACCGCTCGATCGCGCGCCACCGTCAGCGCAAACTTGACGCCGCCGCCGCGCGCACCGTCGTCGTCGCTCGTCGCCGCGCCGCGCGTCCGCGACGGCGCGCGCGCGCCGCGACGCGACGCGCGAGACTTGACTCCGTCCCGGTGCGCGCGCGCGCCCGCGCGCGCGAGCGCGCGCGCGACGACGCGCTGCATCGACGACGACGACGACGACGACGACGGGTGCCGAAGTGCCGACCGCACTCACCGCCGCGCGCGACGCCTCCGAGCGCGACCGAGGATGTCCGCCGAGGACGCGATCGAAAAGACCCCGGTGACGATCGTCACCGGTTTCCTCGGCGCCGGGAAGACGACGCTCGTCAATCACATCTTGCGCGGACAGCACGGATTGCAGATCGCCGTCATCGAGAATGAATTCGGCGCCGTGTCCATCGATGACGCGCTGGTCTCCGAAAATATCAAGGAGAAAGAGGATATCATAAGCATGGATAACGGATGCGTGTGCTGCACGGTGCGCGGGGACTTGGTGCGCGCGCTGTTGACGCTGAAGGATCGGGAAAAGAAGTTTGACGCCGTAATCATCGAGACGACCGGGCTCGCCGATCCGGCGCCGGTGGCGTTCACGTTCTTCATTAATCCGGAGATCGCGGAACATTATCGCATCGATAGCATTCTGTGCCTGGCGGACGCGAAGCACGTGGCGATGCACATGGAGGAGGAGAAGCCGGATGGGGCGGTGAACGAGGCGGTGCAGCAGGTGGCGTTCGCGGATCGAATCTTGTTGAATAAGATTGATTTAGTGAACGAGGAAGAGATCGCGACGCTGGAGAAGACGATACGATCGGTGAACGCGAGCGCGGACGTGATCAAGACGCAGAATTCGGTGGTCGATTTGGGCGTCGTGTTGGGCGTGAACTCGTTTAGCCTGGAAAAGACGCTCGAGACCGATCCGAGCTTTTTGGACGAGAACAAGGAGAACAAACACAACCTCACGGGGGTGTCGTCGGTCGGGATCGCGGTCGAAGGCGAGCTCGACTTCGCGGCGATGAACGAGTTTATGATGAACTTGTTGCAAGCTAACGCGACGAACATGTACCGATCGAAGGGCGTGTTGTGCTTCGAGGGTCAAGGCGACGCCAAGTTTGTGTTTCAAGGCGTTCACGAACAGATCAACTTCGGTCCGTCCGCGTCGACGTGGGCCGAGGGCGAACCACGCGTGAACCGCATGGTGTTCATCGGGCGCAACCTGGACCGCAAGGCTCTCGAAGCTGGTTTCCGAGGATGTTTGGCGACCAAGTAGAGCGACGACACACATTCCGCATATTTTTCAAAGTCTCCGAACGCGGGTCGAAGGGCGCGATGAATCAAGAGGTGAATCTAACTTTCATAAATGCACGACATCATAAGGAACGAACGAACGAACGAACGACGAAAGGAAATTTTAATACATTACAACCGTTGCTTAACGCGCGCTCGATCTCGGCTCGTCTCGGCGCCGCGCCGCGGGAAAGCACGTCACTTCGCACCTCGTGAGACGCCGTCGTCGATCGACGCGCGCATCTTGAAACGCATACTCCGGCGTATTTAGTCGCGCTCGAAACGCCCCGTTCGCTCGTTCGTCCGGTCTTATTCTACCTTCTCGTCGCGCGCTCAAACCATGCCCCGGCGCCGAGTTGGCTTTCTCGCCGTGGCGTTGGCTTTCTCGGCGAGCATCGCATCCCGCGCGCATGCGCGCGCGCTCGAGGCGTTGGCTTCGTCAACTTGCGTGTCCTGTGCTTGGTCATCGGCGCTCGAGAGCATGGACGTCGCTACGCCGAGAGATGTGCTGGACGCGGTGAAACGCGCCGAACGAGAATTGGCGGCGTGCGGCCTCGGCGGCTTTCTTGACCGCCTCTTTGAGCTCGGAGGTGCGAACGTGTCGATGGATGTAGCCCATGCGTACACTGCGAGTCAGGAGTTCTGCTCTGGGACATCCGAAATCCAAAAGGAGATGCGCACGAGGGCGTTGGCGGCGGCGAAACGGGCTAGAATTCTCATCGACTTTATAGCCCTGCATGCGCGGGCCTGTTCCGCACCCATCTTCAAGCTTTCGAGAGAGGACGACGCGAGTGCGGTTGAGTTATTGCGTGAGATGATGAGTGAGTCATATCGCGTTATTTCTTCCGGGCTGTGCTACGAGGACACAACGAGGTTAACGTCGTCGATCCAGGGCGTGATCGACACGAGACGCCTCGCGCAAAGCGCCAGACGGTCGCTTCTAGAAGATCTCGATCGCTCGGGGTTGAGGTACATGGAGGACGCGTTCTACAACGAAACAGTCGCGCGAGATATGATATCGGCTTTTACGGCGTACGATATCTGCCGGAGCACTGGGAGATGGAAGTCGACGGTGTCGGACAGCATGTTTGACGCGATGCGAGCGCATTACACGAGCCTAGATTTCATATTGACAGGCTTGAGCGGTGTGGAGTCGAACAACACCAGTGGCGCTCGCACTTTTGCGTTTCTGGTCAACGCAGCGTACGATGTGTTGAGAAGTGCCGAGGCTTGTCGAGAAGCGAAAAACATACTACCTGGGCGGTACTTCGTTTCGAATGTATTCGATGCCATCATGGCGGAGCTCTCGCTCGAATGCGGCTTGCTCTCGACTGGATTACACTTTCTCGATGTGTACAGTCGCGGACACGGAAGTTTACTTCTATCTTTGGAGATTAATGAGATATCTCGTCACATCGCGCTCTGCGAAGCCGGAAACACGACGGCAAAGACTTCGATGTTTGGCCTGAACGAGCGCGCGCTGGTGGAGCTGATCGGCGGGTTGGAAATCATCGACGCGTCCATGGTGGGATGCCGTCGAGGCCGCGACGATAGCACGGCGGCCAGCAGGCTCGCGCAATCGTTGCTACACGCGCTTAGGACATTTCGCGAACGACGTTGTTTCTTCACCGCCACCACTGGAGAAGCGTCCGTCGCGGCGGCGGTGTCCATTCCAGAGTATTCCGCGTTTTATTCGGCGACGCCGACGAACGAGGTCATCAAGGTACACGCCAAGCCCACGCTCGCGTCGGCGATTCTTTCCGCCACGATGACGACTGTTTTTGTCTTCTTGGTGGCATTTCTGCTGGCGATCGCCTACTGGACGTTCCCACGCGCGAAACTCAGACGGAATTCCAGCAGACGATACGAGCATTTTACATTCGCCGCCGTCGACGAGAACAAGGCGGCCCGCCAATCCACGAGCGACCGCCACCCTCCGGGATCTCCCGAGCGCTTACAACGAACGACGACGACTCCAACGCGAACGCGCAGAAGTTCGTTCTGCGCCAGCGAAACGTCCACCGTCGCCCGGACGAAATCGCTCGATCCGTATCTTCACTTTTCGTGACGGCCCGACGCCGCCAACCTCGACTCGTCTTTACCGCACGCCTCAAGATTCAATCGACGCATCTCTATCGCACGCCTCAAGATTCAATCGATCGTTCACCACTTTTCAACGCCTCCAATCGCTCGTTATTCCTCTTCGCCAGTCTTCGCAGCGCCGTCTCGCGTTCGCGTTCGCTCAGCGCGGTCCAGTTGCTGATTCTACTCATCGTCCCATCCACGCCGACGACGATCGGTCCTAAACCATCGAGCGCGACGCGCGCGCCCGTTTGCACGTCCAGCTTCGTCGCATCGGCGTCGTTCGCGCTCGGAGCCGCGAGCGCCGGTGGCGCGTCGTCGGCAGCCATCGTCAGAGCGCGTCGCGCAATGGACGGTCGACCGTCCTCGTTCGACGCTCTCGCGGCGCGACGGCGCGACGCGATCGACGCGGCGTCGTCGTCGAGCGCGCGCGCGGGCGCGGCGGCGCCGAGCGCGCGCGAGGACGACGCGGCGACCGCGCGAACGTCGACGCTCGGTGATGTCTTGCGGTTGCCGCGCGCGAGCGACGACGCGGACGCGCGCGTCGTCGAGCGCGCGTTCGGGGGAGCGTCGAGACGACAGAGGGAGGAGATGAGCGCGCGCGCGCGCGCGCGAGCGCCGATGCGGTTCAGGGTGGGGACGACGATGGGACGCGCGGACGCGACGTTTGAGTGCGCGCGCGCGGACGCCTGGGAATGCGCGACGGTCGCGCGCGATGGCGACGGACGGATGGATGATGGCTATGATGGATGGATTAAAGGCGATGGGATCGGTCCGAGGGTCGGGCGCGCGCTGTGGGCGCGGCGAGCGGACGCGAACGCGTTCGCCGCGGCGTTGTGCTTGCAAGTGGCGTTTCCAGAGACCATGACGAAAGTCAATAGATTCGGCGCGGCGTTGGGCTTGGTGAGAATGACGTTGAAGAACACCGAGCAGGCGCCAAGTCTGGGACCGTTGGACGCGCCCGTGGTCGCGAGAGCGACGCGGGTGGCGTTGGCGACGAGAGCGTTGACGACGAGCGCGAGGATGTTGTGTCCAACGCTACACGCTCACGCCACCGCCGCGTCGGCGTTAATGAGCGTCAAGGTGTTGTTTAAGCAGCCTCCTTTGCGTGCGGGCATCGCACGGGCGATCAAAGGGACGAAAGGTGAGATGAGCGAGGCGGAGCGAATAGCGCTGTGGCACACGCGATATCGCTGGGCGGCGCTTCGATTGGTGAAACACATCCCGAGTGACCCCGTGCGCGCGATCGACACGGCTCCGCTCATGGGATTGATGGCTTTCGTGCAAGGCGTGTCAATGCGTGTTGGAAGCATGAACCTCTCGGAGGGTGGCCCAAACGGCTCGTTCTCGATGAGCTTCCCGGCGTCTTGGAATCAAGCCAAACGAGCGAAAAGGAAGAGTGCGTTTGGCTCGAAGCGCGCGATTGCGGCTGAAGCGAAAATCCATCCCATTGATATCCTCAATATCGCGCAGATATCCATGCGTGGTGCGCGAGGACAACGTCGCATCGCGGCGCCGGAACGAGAGGCAGATGCTTTGGAGCACTCGCCGCCAGCCGCGGAGGAAGGCGCCGGTAGCTCTTCCGATGTCTATACCGGCGGTGACGTCTCAGAGGATCGAAACGTCGACATCGTGGACGACGATGCGAACATTTGGCAGGACAGGCAACTCGCCACCGCGTCTTGGGCTACTCAAGGTTTTTCCATCGCTCTTTTAATTCGCGCGACGTACCTGTTTGTCACGTGGCTCCCCGTGCTCACGTTTGCCGTACCTTTGTTACTTCTGAGCCAGGGTGCACCTGGACCGTTGAGCGCGAGCATGCGAAAGCGCGCGTGGGCCACCATGCACAGCGCGATTGCACTGTGCGGTGCGGCGTTCATCAAGTGGGCGCAGTGGGCGAGCACGCGTGAGGACGTCTTCCCGAAGGACCTGTGTCATCAGCTCGAACAACTTCATGACGATGCCCCACAGCACTCGTACGGGCAAACGTTACGTATTTTGGCGAACGAGTTTGGTTTTGATCCGAGATTGGTTTTTGCGCAGTTTCCACGGAAGCCCATGGCGTCGGGTTCGGTTGCTCAAGTGTACAAGGCGCGTTTGCGCAAGGAAGTCGCCGCGGTGTGCTCGGCGCTCGCTCAACCTCGCAAGCTCGATTTGAACGAGGATGGCACCATGGACGTCGCGGTGAAAGTGCGGCATCCCAACGTGGCGAAACGAATTTTTCTGGATTTTCAAATCTTGCGCGCGATAGCGGGGATTGCAGACGCGTTACCCGCGCTGAAGGGTATGCAGCTGAAGAATACGCTCGGACAGTTCAGTCACACCATGACGGCGCAGACAGACTTACGCAACGAGGCCGATCACTTGTTGAAATTTACGCACAACATGAAGAGTGAGGTGCAGATACGAGCACCCCGCCCTGTGCCAGGTTTCGTCACGGAGGCAGTGCTGGTGGAGACCTTTGTCAAGGGCGACGGGTTGGGCAGCGCCATCAAACATAAAACTTCTCGAAACTCTGAGCTTTGCTCACTTGGCGTTCACGCATACTTGCTCATGCTTCTACGCGACAACTTCATCCACCAAGATTTACATCCAGGAAATATTCTGTACAGCGTCGAGAACGGCCAGTCGAGTGTCGACTCAGAAACAGCGGGGATCGTGAAACTTGAGTTGATTGATTTCGGCATCGCAGACGAACTCCCGAAAGCCGTGAGGAATAAGTTTCTCGGATTTTTGTGCTTCTTACTGCGAGGCGAGGGAGAAAAGGCGGCCGACGTCGCACTGACGTGGGATGCCAAACAAACGTGCACCGATCGCGTGGCGCTTCGGCGTGACATGGCGCGACTCGTTTCGAGCCAAGGAGACGTGTACACGCAGCGCGTCGATTTGGATGGACTGTTGAAGGAGATCATGCAGCTTTTCCGCAAGCACGGCGTGAGCATCGACGGCATATATGCCTCGCTCGTCGTATCTCTCTGCGTTTTGGTGGGATTCGCGACGAGCCTCGACCCAGAAATCAATTTGTTCGAAGTCGCCGCGCCATCCGTCATGGCGTTCGCGCTCACCGGAGACGTCGTCGGGCGTTTGTTCAAAGGCTGACGATTAGATTAGTTTTAGAATAGCGCAGATTTTAATGTAGAACTTAGTAGTAGTTTGGTTTATTCGAGGACAACGTGCTGCTACGAATTAAACTTCGAGCATCATTCTACGCGGGTCTTCAACAGACTCCTTAATCGACTTCAAAAATGTCACGGCTTCGCGACCGTCGACGAGGCGATGATCGTACGTCAACGCCACGTTCATCATCGGGCGCGCGACGATGGCGCGGTCGGCACCGACGCACACCGGACGCCAGACGATTGAATGCATGCCCAAAATGGCGCTTTGCGGCGGGTTGATGATGGGAGTGCCCGTCAACGATCCAAACACGCCGCCGTTTGAAATCGTAAAAGTACCGCCCGCCATTTCGTCGATGGACAGCGTTCCATCGCGAGCCTTCTTACCGTACGACGCGATGGAGCTTTCCACGTCGGCGAAATTCATGCCTTCGCAGCTTCTCAACACCGGTACCACCAAACCCTTGGGCGCGCTCACCGCGACGGATATGTCAACGTAGTTTCTATACACGATTTCGTCGCCGTCGATGATGGCGTTCACCGAGGGCTCTTCCTGAAGCGCCTTCGCCGCCGCCTTGACAAAGGTACTCATGAAACCTAGCTTGACGCCGTGTTTTTCTAAGAATGCATCCTTGTACTCCGCGCGCATTTGCATCACGTTCGTCATGTCGATTTCGTTGAACGTGGTGAGCATCGCGTACGTGTTTTGCGAGCTCTTCAACCGCTCCGCGACGCGCAAGCGCAAGCGCGACATGGGCACGCGCGTCTCGGCGCGAGCGCCCGACGTGACTTTCGGCGCCGCCGGCGCGGGCGATGGCGCAGCGGTCGCTTTCGGCGCTTCCTTGGCCGGCGTCGCCGCGGCCATCGCCGCGGCCGCTGGCGCGGCCGAAGCTTGTTTCTCCGGCCCCGCCCCCGGAGCGAGCGTCGCCACCTTTTGACCGACGGAGACGGTGTCGCCCTCCTTCGCGAGCACGTCCGTCACCGTCCCGCTCGTCGACGCGCGAACGTCTATGGTGACTTTATCCGTTTCAATTTGCGCGATCACTTCGTCCATCGCCACCTTTTGACCCGGTTTCACGAGCAAAGCCGCGACGCTCCCCTCCGTGATGGAGTCGCCCATCGAAGGCACCTCAACGCTCACCGGCGCGCCGCTCGCCGCCTCCGCCTTGGGCGCCGCCGCGCCGCCCTTCCCCCCCTTTTTCCCGCCGACGCCCGGCGCGAACGCCATCACCGCTTGCCCCACGTTCACCGTATCCCCCACCTTCGCGTCCACGCGCGTCACCGTCCCCCCGCTCGGCGCCCGCACGTCGATCGTCACCTTGTCCGTCTCGATTTGCGCCACCGTCTCATCCGTCGCCACCTCGTCCCCGACCGCCTTCATCACGCTCGCCACCGCGCCCTCCGAGATCGAATCCCCCATCGACGGCACCGCGATCGTCTCCTCTCGCGTCGCCGTCCCGCCCTTGTGCCTTCGAATCATCGTCATCGCGTCGAATCCTCCGTCGCCGAGCATCGCGCGCGCGCGCGCCCTCGTCGTCGCGTTCGCCGTCTCCGTCTTTTTCGCGCCGTCGCGCGTCGTTCCCGTCGTCGCGCGTCCCATCGTTCGCGTCGCGCATAGCGAGCGCTGGATATTTATCTGGCGCCGTTCGCGCGTCGTCGATTCGTCAGTCCTCGTCGCGTCGTCGTTCGCTCGTTCGCCGAATCGCGTCGCGTCCGATCGCATCGCATCGCATCCAATCCGAATTCGAATCGAATCGCGCCCTCGAATCGCGTCGCGCGTCTT